>Ga0114919_10000302_pt1 | contig 36776 bp, 31 predicted proteins | sample BlataG_FD_88682 | JGI IMG/M metagenome (GOLD analysis project Ga0114919, IMG submission 88682) | Deep subsurface microbial communities from Black Sea to uncover new lineages of life (NeLLi) - Black_00105 metaG | ecosystem: Environmental > Aquatic > Marine > Oceanic > Sediment | place: Atlantic... | reverse complement strand
GGGGGTGGTGGGGGGGGGGGGGGGGGGGGGGGGGGGGTGGGGGGGGGGGGGGGGGGGGGGGGGGGGGGGGGGGGGTCATGTTAGGAACACGAAGATATGATAGGTGGGTAATATGTATATATTGGGTATGGTGGCAAGCACAGTATACAGTAAAGTAGGGTGGGTGGGTGGGTTGCACCAGAGAGAGAGGCTCAACTGACGGTGATGGTGGGATGATACCAACTGATCAAGTGACCGAGAAATTCCCCACCGCAGCAAGCAACCTGGGCTCGTGGATTCCGCATGATCATGCATCTGCAGGCTTTCAGGGTAAAATGAAGTGAACAACTTACCGTCGATGGTATTCTGCAAGGTGACACTCTGCTTTGCGACCTCCACATCAACCTCGAAAGCCTGTGCATCAGAACTAAGAAGCTTAACCTGTGTATTTAGATGGCATTGAATGATTAGAAGCAGCAGAAACAAGGGAAATAAGTGCCTGGTTTAGTCTTACCTTTGCCATTTTTAGAAATGCGTGTTTAAAACTGTATAGCTTATTCGCAGCCTTGTTATACAGAACCAAACTCTTTGATATAACTATATGTTGCTTCTAGTTATTAATTAATACCTAGAACACCCAAACCCTCGACCTAAAACCGGGACGACGGGAATGCCCAACACTCGCTCGGTTTTGTTTACCCTGCCGCCCCCTTTTCATCCTCACAATTGTTCCTACTTCTGCCATTTTCTTCATGCGTTTCTCTAGTTACGTTACAAAATATTATGCAAATGGTCGTGGAGGCCAAGGTTGATAATGATATGCACTCCCTGCTTGTGGTGGAGCAGGTTGAGAAGAAGGAGGCTGCTGTTGTTGCTGCTTTTTCGGTGGTGGTGATGGTGGTTGACTGGGGAAAGCAGCAGGCTGCGCAGGACCTCTATTCCCACCACCACCTCTCCCTCCACCTCTCCTCATCCCACCACCTTCGCCTCTTCCCCTCCCCCTCCCCCTCCCACCACCACCACCTCCTCCTCCCCCACAGCCACTACTACCATTATCCTTCCTCTTCTTGACCTTCAATTGTCTCTTATACTCAGCCTCAGCCTCATCATCAGAAAATTCAACCTCAGGATCCATTCCATCATCTTCTGATGCATCATACCCTTTAACCTGTAATTCTTCAAATGAATCTATGTAATGAGCTAATCTATCTACTGACGCTACTGCAGCCCCTACCACCAACCCATCATTGCCATTAGCATCAGTAGTATTATAACGTAGAGCATATAAAGGAGCAGTAACCGGCCCGAATATATCCTCAATAACACCGATAGCAGTCCGTGTAGTCTCCAACACCAGCACACACCCTTCATTCAACGGAGGCACAAGTGTGTCCACCCCTTTGACCACCACCATCCCTTCTACAATTGCTTGGATGCAGCCAGCTGGGAGGAGGGTGTCTTCTGGAGAGATAACTATTTGGGAGACATCAGGGAGAGGGAGCTCTCCAAAGAGTTCAGTGGCTGCTTGGGTTTTATTAGTGGCGTTGAGGGCTTTACGTGTGTTGGGACTGTCACCGCCATTACCGCCGTCATCGTCATCAGCCATGTCCACGTCGTTCTTATCCATTGCATCTATCATCTTCTTAATGTCAGCATAATCAGTGATAATGTCTAGATCTGACTCACTGTCATCATCATCATCATCTGATGATGATGATGAAGAGGAGGATGAAGGGAGGGAGACGTCTTCGCAGAAAGCATCATCTTCTTCCATTCTTGTTGCTGCTGTTGTTCTGCCACTGCCATCATTTATAGCTTTCTCTGTCGGTAAGTCTAACTTCAATGATACCAAGCCTGTAATGGTATCAACATTGAAATTGACCTTGATTGAAGAGATAGGAATAGGAGGAATAGAAGGAGGAACAAGAGGGGGAAGGCCGTTGGCTTGGTCGTCAGAGAGGAAGGGGAGCGGGCCGCCTACAGCTTCAAGCGCTCGAATTGCCTCCATAGCAGCTTCAGCAGCAGCAGCAGCGACCTCAAGATCGTCAACACTTGGTAGTTGCTCCTCGTCCCTTGGGCCGTGACGGTAGCTTCTGTTTTGTGGATTCTTGAATGCTCGGTTTGGAATTGCCTCCCCTGTAGCATGCATGGCTGCTTCTGCCATATCCCTTTCCATTTCAAGCACTAGTAGCTTATTATTCCTCTTTGGGTTGTATCGGTTTCTATATGAGATTGAGCAGATTTAATAATAATCGTTTGTATTTCAAATCTATGTTCTTCTTATTTATTCACACACTCAACACTATGAAACACATCAAACATTTCTACAGACTCTCGCCATATTATATATCCAAATCATCAAACGATAATCTTGCACCATGCTCTTGTATAAGTTCCCTCCTCGGACCCACCTTGTCCCCCATCAGCAATGCAAACACCCGGCTCGCCTCTCCCACATCTTCCAAGGTCAACTTCCTCAGCGTCCTCGTCTCTGGATTCAACGTCGTCTGCCACAGCTGTTCAGCCTGCATCTCCCCCAGTCCTTTAAATCTCTGCACATTGTACGTTCCCTGTACAAGCCCCGCTGTTTCTGCCTTCAGCTCTTCCTCTGTGAAGCAGTACATCTTCTTCCCTCCCCTCCCAGACAGCTCCAACTTATACAGAGGAGGCACTCCTACATACACTTTCCCCTGCTCAAACAGCTCCTTTTGGTATCTAAACAGAAATGTCAGCAATAACGTCCTAATGTGGGCCCCATCTACATCAGCATCAGTCAACAGAATAATCTTCCCATACCTCAAACTACTAATGTCAGCATCCCCCTTCAGCCCCAACCCCAGCCCCACAATGAGACTGGCCAGCTCCTTGTTCTTATACAGCTTTGAGTCATCCTGTCTCTCTACATTCAATATCTTTCCTCTCAAAGGCAGAATAGCCTGGAATCTTCTGTCTCTAGCTTGCTTTGCAGACCCACCAGCAGAATCCCCCTCGACTAGAAAAATTTCAGTCTCCTCTTTATTGTTGGAACTACAATCAGCAAGTTTCCCCGGCAGAGTTGACTTGGTCAGCACACTCTTCCTTCTCACCAACTCCCTGGCCTTCTTGGCAGCTTCTGCGGCCTTTGCGGCCTGCATGGACTTGGCCATGATCATCCCGAACAATCCGGGGTCTAGCTCCAATGCTTCCCCAATCTGTGCAGCTACAGCGGATTCTACTATTTTCCTGACTTCGGGATTCCCTAATCTCGTCTTTGTCTGCCCTTCAAACTCTGGGTTGGGAACCTTCACCGATACTACCACCCCTAGTCCTTCTCTAATGTGATCCCCAGATAAATTAGAATCTCCATCCTTGAGAACTTTCAGCTTCTTGGCGAGAAGATTCACCGTCCTGGTGAGGGCCATTTTAAACCCATCTAAATGAGTACCACCGTCTATGGTTTTAATAGAGTTGACAAAACCCACCATGGTGTCGCTGAATGAATCTGAACACCATTGCATGGAGACTTCTACAGTTACGCCTTCCATGGTTTTTTTGAAGGAGATGGGCTCGGGATGCATTGGTTCTTTATCTCTGTTCAGGTATGTTACGTATTCTGATAAGCCTCCTGAGTAATGATAGGTCTCCCAATTAGTTTCTTTTGCTTCTGCAGTAGTTTGAGCAGTTGTAGAGGTAGTGGGAATAGGCGTGGGAGGAGAGCCATTACCATCCTCATTTTCATCCTCATCTCCATTACTACTATTCATATGTCTACTGCTAATGCCACTAATAACAGTACCAGGAACAAGAGCCCTCTTCTTCTCCCCAGCTACTCTAAAATGGATAGTTGCCTGAGGATGCAGAAAAGCCAGCTCTCTCAACCGGGATCGAATAGTGTCTGGATCAAACACTGCAGATTTACTAAAGATAGTATCATCGTATAAAAATCTCACTTGTGTGCCACTCCTAGGAGGTTTGAACCACCAATTCTTCTCTGTTTCTTTGACGCTCTTCTCAGACAACACTCCCTGTGCATCCCCTCGAGCAAAGGCCTGCGCAAACTCTTTTCCCTCCCTCCACACAGTGACCTCCAGTTGCGATGACAGAGCATTCACAACTGAAACGCCGACACCGTGCAGACCACCAGAGACAGAGTACCCTGAATCGTCACCTCCAAACTTCCCTCCAGCATGTAGGACAGTAAGAACAGTTTCTAGAGCTGATTTTCCTGTGACAGGGTGGAGGTCGGTAGGGATGCCTCTTCCGTCATCACGAATGGTGACCCAATTGGTCAAGAGATCAATTTCAACATAAATATCCTTAGCGTGTCCTGCTTGGACTTCATCTATGGAGTTGTCTAGGATCTCGTAGATGAGATGATGAAGGCCGCGTTGTCCGGTGGAACCGATATACATGCCGGGGCGTTTCCTGACCGGGTCCAGGCCTTGGAGGACTTGAATTTGGCCGGCATCGTAGCCGGTTGGTTCTGCTGTGAGGGCAGCTGAAGTTGAGATTTTTCTGCTAGTGATGGTGGTAGGGAGGGTGATTTGGTTGAAGAGGGGTGATATTGATGGTAAGATGCGAGATGGGGTTGAGGGGAGAGTGTGGTGGTGGTGGGAGGCAAAGGGAGGGAAGGCGGCGGGGACGATGTCGTTCCTGCGGTTGTTGCAAGAGGTGAGCAGCCTGGAGAAGTGCATGACTTTAGAAGCAGCTCGTTTATGTGTAAATAGCATGGATTGGTGGTGGAAATCGATGTTGAATGTGTGCATAACTCGTCTCAGGAAGGGGTATTTTTAGTGTTCTAATTGTTTTGATTGAAGGTTGGAGAGAAACAATATAATTTAGATCGCAGGTGCACAAGACACCTTGACACGAAACTTTGATGAAGAAACATATATTGTAAAAATGGATGAATTGATGAATTTGCCTCTCCTCTTTGGGTTTTCGAACAAAGTTGAAAAATCTGGGAAACCCATTGTTGTTTTCTGGCATCGTGACCGGAGTAAAAGCTGACATCTCCCCATGTATGGTTTATGTAGACCGTATTAATCTAAATAGTTAGCGAATACAGGCGAAGTACAGCCTCGTTGGCAGTTACTTTCAAGGGGGGAGTTTTGATCAGAAATGAACAGGAGTAAAAACGGTAACGACGACTCCAAGGGGGGGAAGAAGCCTTCTGGACACGTCAAATGGTAATTAAACTGTACCAAATGCATATCTCCAGCATCTTACCACCAAGACAACCCATCTTCCCCATCTTCCCCCGACATCTCTCTCTCTACCGCCCAGCCGTCCAACCCCACCCCACCCCATTGCACAAACTCACATTTCACAGGGATGAAGACAACTTAGAAGAGAATGAAAGAATCAAGAAAGAACTCAACCCTACGAAGATAAATGAACCCAAGACTCCTTTCCACCTTTCTCCAATGAACACAGACGACGAGTTTGATCAAGCAATGGAAGTTGAGCAGGGTGCTATGATGTTATCCTTGGAGGATAATAAAGATAATAATTACAGTGGGATAGAAGCAGGGGCAGGACCCTCCTCATCTACAGCACCACCACCACCACCAGCTCTTGGTGCTTCCCAACAACAAAAACATCAATATCAAAAGAAGACGATTGCCCCAAATGGCTGGTCAGATTCAGATAAATCAGGAGGTCCCAGTCCGCGTCATACTGGTGGCAGTAGTAAACATGTGAGCTTTACTACATCTTCATCACTAGACGATGATAATGATACATATAATGATAATCATGATCATGATCAAGATCAAGGTTCTCGAGGTATGACTAAACCTAACAATAATATTGATAATAGCGGCGGCAATGGATTAAGAGGAATACGAATAGGTAGACAGACAAGTCCAGCAACCAGATCTAAACAGAGTGCTGAGTATTATGGTAGCAGTAGTGGTGGTGGCGGGGGAGGAAGAGGAGGAGGGAGTAGTAGCAGTAGTGGAAATGATAGCGATAGCGAGAATGATGATGAAGAAGGGGGAGGGGGAGGGGATCAAAGGAAGAGAGAGAAGAGGAGAAAGTTTGCCGAGTTGAGAAAAAAGCATTATAACATGCGATCCACATTAATTCAAGCCAAAGAGCTAATGCAGGCTGATGAGGAAGATAATGAGGAGGAAGAGAGTGAGGGGAGGAAGAATGGGTTGCATTTTGGGAATGGACATTTACAGCGTCATGAAGATAGCGATGATTGAATTCATTGATAGGTACATTGCTTTGACAATAGTTTAAAAATATACAGATACAGAGCTATACAAAATATGAAAATATTTATATGAAGATATCTTCATTTTTGCAGTACAGTTTCCAAACTACTACTACTCTTCCTCCCCTTCCACGGTCACTATCTCCTCCTCATTACCATTACCATCATCGCCAAAGTAACCATCAATGATAGCAGCTGCAGCAACTCTCATCTTCTCAGGCACATCAGCCCCATATTGCAACCTATCCAAGCCATCCAAAGCTCCACAAGCCTCCAATGCACCTGCTGCTTCCTTGGTATTAGGACACCCTCTCAGATACATGGCCGTGAACTGCAGACCAAGAGCGGCAGCGTCCAAATCCGCCGCCTTCATCATTCCAGCAGTCATTTCGTGAAGCACTTCCCTGTCACCTTGAAACAGATACACCAACAGCTCACTGTCTCCAGTACCACCACCTCCTGCTGCTGCTATGTTTGCAAGTGCAAGGGCGGCGCCTTTTTTGATGTGAAAGGGCCCATGTTTGAGGTTTTGAATCAAGACGGGGACAGCTCCTACTTCTTTCAGCATCAGTGCTTTGACCCCAGAATTACCAGGACAACCAGCAATGTTGGTCAGTACTAGCACAGCTTCTTTTTTCAAACCTATATGATGGCTTTGAGCACAATCAACCACTGCTTGAAGTGTGGTGATCACATGTTCTTTGGAGAGAGGCGATTGATTGGCTGTCTTCTCCTCCTCCCCCTCTTTCTCACTACCGCCGCCAGTTCTCAGCTCAATAGGGACATTCAATGGATCTGAGAGACAAATGAACAGCTGATTCATCATATCTGTACCTCCACCAGCAACAATATTACCAAAACATCTCAACACTGGAGTCAACAGCGCTCTTGCTCTATTAGCTTCTTCCTCCAAATCGCCGCCTTCACTAGTAGTGGCGGCAATCGATTTTACGTAGGCTTGTGTAAACGCAACCAGAACCGTCATCAATTCAGTGAGCACCCCCAATTGAATTATTTTATTCAAATGATGAACTTCTTTGCATGCAGTGACCATGCTGAGCACCCAGCACACTTCTGCAACCAAATCGGCTATTGCAGCATCAGCAGCACTAGCAGCTTGGACTGACGACAAGATGTAGATTGCAGCCTCTGCGGCTCCTGGGCAGCTCATGAATTGAGACACCTCCAATGGACCCGATTGTTTGATTACATTACTCAGTGCCCAAGCAGCAGTGACTCCACAGGTGATAATAGTAGTGTCATTATACGTCGCTGTATCCTGCTCTTGGTGTTGTTGTTGTTGAGTCTCTTTCAGTGCCTGTGCAGACGACACTATCATTTGAGACAAGGCATTTACTGCTCCATAGGATATAAGCACTCTGACTGCATTCTTCTCTGTGTCACTTTGATAATCATAATCGTAGGCTTCGTGCACATCACCAGCCAAGTTGCCAATAGCCCATGCACACTGCTCCGCCACCTCTCTTCCCCAAGTACCACCACTGCTGCTTTCTTCACACTTGATGAGTGAGATTAAAAGTGGAGCAGCCGGGAGGATGACATCAACTGCTTTTTTGCTGCTGCCTGCTGCAAGGTTAGTGAGGCACCAGGCTGCTTCATAGATGGATTGTCTGCTACAAGCTTGGTTGTCTTCGACGGGTGCGGTGGGAGGAGGTTGGAGAGCGATGATGAGGAGGGGGACAACTTCGGCATTGATGATGGTGTCGATGATGGTGGCCTCAAGATCTGTGTCCATGGAGAGGATGGGGGATGAGAGGAGAGATCTGAGATCTTTGAGGGCCTGGATGTGAGAGGGGGTGGCTAGGTGGGTTTGGTCTGTGGAGTTTTTGATTTGTTCGACAGCTGCAAGGACGGTGGCCTCGTCAACCAAAATGAGTTGGTCGGTGGACTTTTTGAAGCGTTTGCTGGCGAGAAGGCGGTCCCTGTTGGATGCAGTGAATTCATCGATTTCGGTTCGACGTTTAGCTTGGAATTCGTGAAGGTTGTGGCCTCCAGGTAATGGGTTTCTGCGAGGAACAAAGAAAGGGAGGATTTTCAGACAAATTCGTTGTCGGAAAAGTGTGTAATCGCAGAAACCCAAACTAAGATTACCTGTGATGGTTGCTTGACATCGGATACGTGCAATGTAAGTTCATTACAGTGAACAATTATGGATTGATTTCGTTGCCAACCACAGAAAACACTGGGGAAGAAGTTAAAGTCAACGTTCGGGGAAACCCATACATCCTTGTTCGGATTTCATTTCTAATAGCCGCGCAGCAGTTTACTTGAACGCATCTTAACCAATAGAATTAGTTCAATTCCAGCTCTTAAACTTCTGTCAGCCCAGTTTTCTCACTCACACTTATTGAGTTGATGGCTAACATCCAGTCCAGTGATTTCCTGTGCACACTCCACGTGCAGATCAAACCCAACGACTCATCAGCTGCATCAAAGCTCACATCAGATATCTTCAAACGTCTATGCCATAAAACAGCTTCCGAACAAGGATGTCTATCATATTCCTTCACCTCCAGACAACTTTCCACTTCCGGCGATGAGCTCTTCGTCTGTCGAGAGATTTACAAGGATGGGCCATCCATCCTTGCTCACCTTGATAATGTTGATTCCTTGTTGAAAGAGATGATGGAAGTTGCTACATTCCCTCAATTTGAGGTGCATGGTTCTAGAAATGATTTGGAAGCCATTCAAGATCAGTTACTAGAAGGGGCCCAATTATGGTTTGTAGTGGAGAATACAGGTGGCTTTTTGAAGAAAGGATTCTATTGAGGTGAGTGACAATGGTATAAATTATGTGCGTAAGAATGTTTGAGTGTTAAAAGGCATTCCCAAAGATGCCTACTTGTCTTACCACCACCACCAAAGGTGGTTTCTACACATTAACGGTAGCCTGGTCGCTTGAGCAGTCCCTGCAGCTGGAGGGTTGTGTGGACTGAGTTATGCTACTCCGGAGCGGACAATCAAAGTATAGAATGCAGATGAAATGAATTGCATAGCATTACAATAGAGTAATCAATCGAATAAAGGCTGTATATTCCCTAAGGAACGTGGACATCGCTCGGAATCAGATCTTTTGACGAAATTTATCGAGATTTGTGTTAAATATGACGATTCTTTCACCTATAGCACATCTAAAGCATCTTAATAATATATCTAGGAGGCACCTGCATTGCAGACGCCGTCTCAGTCCAATAGTCTGCACTGCCACCGACGACAACGCTCCACCACCACCATCCACCATCTCTCGTGCCCTCCGCTCCAAGAAGGAAGGCCCTAGCACAGACATCAACATCATCTTCACCAGACTCCAAAAACTAGCTCTCCCCTATTGGACAGAATCAGAAGACGCATCAGCAGCTCGTTGGAGACTAGCAGGCGTCTTGGGCCTCACCCTCGGTACTACCGGCGTCAGCGTTCTCTTCAACTACCTGGGCCGAGACTTTTTCAATGCCTTGAGCGCCAAAGATGAAGCCAAGTTCACTGAAATGCTGTTCAAATGGCTAGTAGCACTAGCTATGGGCATCCCTGTCTTTGTATTGAGAGACTACTATCAGTCTACCTTATCTTTAGAATGGCGTAAATGGATGACGGAAAAGTACACGAAAGATTATCTCTCAAATAGATCTTTTTACAGAATCCAGGCAGATAATGTACTGGATAACCCTGATCAACGTATTGCAGTCGATATTAGAGGTTTTACAGACACTGCTCTTGGTTTTGGTGTTACAATGCTCAATGCATCTGTAGATCTCATCAGTTTCTCAGGAATTTTATTTTCCATCTACCCGCCACTCTTTGCAGCACTGCTCATCTACTCTATTGGCGGTACAGCTGCCTCTATAGCAATTGGAAAGAACCTTGTTGGGCTGAACTTTGCTCAAGAAGCTCAAGAAGCTAACTTTAGATACGGTCTTGTCAGGGTCAGAGAAAATGCAGAAAGTGTGGCTTTCTACTCTGGTGAAGCAGCAGAAGGAGCGTTGCTCAATGACCGTCTTCAAGGAGCAGTGCAAAACTTCAAATCACTCTTAATGGCCTCCAGAAACCTCAATTTCTTTACTTCTTTCTATAGATTTCTCATCCAAATCCTCCCTGCAGCTGTAGTCGCTCCTTTATACTTCAGAGGAGAGATCGAGTTTGGGGTGATCAATCAGTCCTCGTCAGCATTCAATCACATTCTCACTGATGTGTCATTGGTAGTGTATCAATTTGAGGCTATTGCTGGCTTTTCAGCTGTTATAGACCGTCTAGGTGAATTTTCAGAGGTCTTAAAAGGCTATGAAAAGGAAGAACTGAGAAAGGATGGCATGGACATTAATAGCAATAGTAATAATAGTAGTGAAGATGAAGAAGCAAACTCTCTTCAATCCAACCAGCAACCTAGTTATTATTCCAACCGCAACATAGTCAGATTCACATCCTCCAATAGTAATACCAATGGATCATCATTCCAAATCCAAGTCCAAGACTATCTACTAAAAATAGACCACCTCTCTCTCACCATCCCCACCACTGGATCTCAACTCATACATGAACTTTCCCTCCAAATATCCCCCGGCCACTCTCTCCTCATCATGGGGCCAAGTGGATGTGGAAAGACAAGTTTACTGAGGTCAATAGCTGGTCTATGGTTGAATGGTACTGGCAGTATTGTAGTGCCTGGTCAACCAGTCGGGGCAGTGGAGGGGGAGGGGGATGTGTTTTTTGTACCACAGCGGCCGTATTTGGTGCTGGGCACGCTGAGAGATCAGTTGCTCTATCCTGTTTGGCAAAGACATACTGATAATGATAATAATAATGATAATGGTACTAATACTAGCAGTATTAACAGTAGTACAACCGAAATTAACAAAACAAGGCCATCAAATGAAGAACTAAAAGCAGCTCTGGAGGCAGTCTCGATGTCAAAACTCCTTGACAGAGTAGATGGCAACCTGGATGCCTCTGCTGACTGGTCCGGTGTCCTCTCCCTAGGAGAACAACAACGGCTAGCCATAGCCCGAGTCCTGCTAGCCAAACCCAAGCTAGCCCTATTAGATGAAGCCACATCAGCACTGGATACTCGCAATGAAAAGTTGCTATACAAGCAATTAGCAGCTGCAGGAGTAACATATGTATCAGTGGGACATCGACCCACGTTGATTCAATATCACGAGAGGGTTTTGTTCCTTGGCCAAGGAGAAGGCGGTTGGGAAGTGAAGCAATCAGTGGATGTGGATTTAGAAAAGGCAATTGAGAACATAGATTGAGAAAGAATAGAGAACAGAGAAAGAGGCTATAGAGAAGTCATTATTAAGATAAGCATATAGAGAGAATAGCACCTGCCGAGATTTAACATAAAAAAATCATAAATACCAAGTTAAATGAAAATAAGAATACTCACCTATCAATCAAGCTACACCTAGTCATTATAAGACATTAGGTATAAGTTATGTATGCACTGGCAAATGTATCATACCCCTTTATATCCATATATTCTTCCCCTACACTCACCACCGCCCAGGCATCTCTCCCCGGCTCTGTCTCCAGCACCGCTCTACACACTCTATGATACACCCCTCCACCCGCGTGTCCACCTCCACCTCCTTCTCCTTCTCCATCTCTAAACTCTCCATCGAGATGAGCATGCCCAGCTAAGGTCGCAACCACCACCCCTTGCCATTTCTGTATCAAAGACAGCACCTTGTCATAGTTCCACAATAAACATACAGGGGAACATGTGTTGGGGTGTATGCAAAGGTGACTGGCAATTATGACTTTCTGTCCTGCTTCCTTGGCACTGCTCAACTCTTGGTCCAACCATTGCAGTTGGGTGTCTGATAGGCCACCGCCAAATTTGACAAATCGTCTGTTTAGCCCATGCAAACCATTGGGGCTGTTTTTATCGTTGTTTGGATTGTGTTGGTCTAATATTTTCACAGCTTCCTCGTGGCGGGGGTGTCCTGGAGGCCACCCTAGGAATGAGACATCGTATCCATCTATGAAGAGGAGTTTGTAGAGAGGGTGGGGTGAGTAGGAGTAGTAACTGTGGGGCTGGCCGTCTGTGAGATTGTGGATGCCAAGACGCTCATTCAGGATCTCTCTTGAGTGGTTGTACAGACAGTGATTTCCAAGGGAGTGGAGCGTAGTAACTTGCTTTTTCTCTAGTTTTTCAAACTGATCTAGTACATCTTGTAAAGCCTTCTCACTGGCAGATGGTGTCATGCCTCTAGGTGACTTTGGTTGGAGGCTGTTGTGGTAGTCTATGATATCCCCTAGGTGTATACAGAAATCGACGTTTGCTTTCTCAAAATCATGGACTGCCCGTTCGGTTGCAATCAAGGCATGGCGATAGTATCTTTTGGAGGTTTTACTAAAATTGTACCCATCTGGAATGTCTGCATGTTGTATGTCTGATATGAGGCCAAACTTGAAGAGAACAGGGCCTTGCGGTGGCATAGTGGTTGAGATTCTAATAACCATTTACTGCGATCCCTTCGTGCACAGCACTTTCAAGCCGTTGTGCACTACCACGACAGTTAACAAATAAATTCATGGATGGATGTGACGACAATGTGCTTGAAACTTGATGTTGGGAGGAGTAAAAGTAAGGATGAAGAGGAAAAGGGGGAAACATAGGGTCCAAAGCCTTCAAACCCACGCCAACTCCTCGAGTCCAAACATACCTATCAACCTTCATGAATTATCCTATGGTCTAGTCTCCCCAAAATGCGTTTATTAAGGACTTTTTGCTGCAGAACTTGACAATCTGATCAGTTTGATTAATTTTAAATCTTGAAGCCATGTTTGGTTTTCTCAAACGAGGCAACGATCCAAAGTCACGAACCAACACTGGAGAGACATCAGAAGACTCTGCAACTCCCCTCTCCTCCCTCGCCAATCCTCTTCCTCCCCCCCATCCCGACAAAGTCTCCTTCCCGTCCTCTCAACCAGCAGCACCATCCATAGCGCACACAACCCACCCTTCTCATAAACCTTCTTCAGATCCAATTACATCCCAATCAGACCCTCCCAACAGCAACACTGCATACACCTCCTTCCAAAATCAACAACATCAATATCAGCTAAAACCAACGGTGAGATGGGAACTCGCTGATGACATCCTCGCTCAAAGATATGCCCCCCCCTTGACTCACCTCCAAGGCCAATGGCAGCCACTCACCACTACTATTACATCTTCTTCATCTTCAGAGCCAGATGCATGGACGTACCTTCATTGTCAGTACATGTCAATTCCAACATCAAGCAATAAAATCATTAATACAAATAGAGGTGGGGACAACAGCTACCAACACCAGCAACAGCAGTGTAATTACACCGACTCTAAGATTAAAAGTAGTACATCATTCACGTTGCCAGTATGGCAGTCATTGATGTTGGGCAAGAACTCTGCAGCATTAGTACCAAGAGGTAGTGGTGGTGGAAGAGGTTGGAGATATAGTGGTGGAGGTGGTAGTAGTAGTAATAATAAAAATGCAGCATCGCAATTAAGAGGTACTAGACCCAGGCAATTGTTCCAATACAAACCCTACATTCAGCAAGCACCGTTGGAATTAACAGAGATAGAGATTATAGCAGTAATAGAAGCAGTGATAGGTCCTGTTGACGATGCTAATAACTCGGTGTTTCATAGGAATGGTAGTAGTAGTAGTAGAAATAATGATGATGCATTAGAGAGAGAGTTATGGAGGGTAGAAACAGCAGGGAGTGATTGGGGAATGAACAATAACAATAGCAATCAACAGCAGCAAAGGAAAAGGCTGAATGCACACGCTCCTGCCGGAGAAGCAGCTGCCGTGATACTGATCAAACTGGTCATTGATACATACTTGAGGTCAGGGCCTGGTGCAGCTTTCCCTCAAATATTGGCCATGTTTCAGAAGGCTCTGATTAATAATAATAATACTTCATCAGCAAAAAAACGGATATTTGACATGCTGTTTAACTTGTCCGTTCATGGAGAATTGCTGTACAGCTCAGCAGGAGGGTTTGGAGGTAATGGTGGAGGTGGTGGGGATGACTTGCCGTATGCATCAGCAGCAGAAATGGCAGCTGCTGAAGCTTCTTTACTAGGAAACACAGGTAATGCTGACATGTCGAATATGAATTGGCATGCGACAGTTACGTCTGCTTTCAGAACTACCCTCGCTGCCTCATTATCTACTGCTGCTGCTGTTTATGACAGTGATAGAAACACCAACAACATTCCAAGGATAAGAATTGCTTCTGACCATCAACGACAACAAGATTACCTACCAGGAAGCGGAGACAACACACCAACACATGGTGCCTTTTCAGATTGGCCGCCTCTCAAACCCAAAGATCTCCCTCCCTTTGCCATCAACACGGAGATCAAACTCAAAATTGAACGATTCAGACAATGGCTTCGTCTAATCCTCTTTAGACTCATTGCACTGCTCCCTGATCTAGAAGAAGAAGAAGCAGAAGAGAAGGAGGAAGGGCTAGCAGGGGTCACAGGAAGCAGAGGAGGAGGAGGAGGAGGAGTAGATGAGGCAACTTGGATTGCTGCCTTTTCTTCCCTCGTGCACCTATCCACCCACCAAGGTAAAGTGGTGAGAGGGTATGTTGACCAGTTACCGTTGCATGGTGTAGCTGGATTGCTGCAAGCTTCTAAAAGGTATAACTGGGATGAACATGTCCAGTCATGGCTTATAGGTCTGGCAATGAATCTATTATATGTGCCTCCTGATCCTGCATTTAATAGTAGTAGTTTCAGTATTACTACCATCAGTGGTGATGGTGGAGGCGATAAGCAGCATCATCATAGGAAGAGGTCTTCTAGTTCTGGAGTTGAATCACTGCGAGCAATGACCAGTCAAACATTGCAACAGCAATCAAGCTGGGGAATTGGAGGAGCAGTTGGTGGTGGTGATGATGGTGGGTTTGCAGGGGGGGGGCTTCCCTCCTCCTCCTCATCGTCTTCTTCTTCATCATTTTGGGGATCAGCTTTGATTGATAGACAAAGGCTGGCCGATTTTGGAGGGTTGCCAGCTGTCATAGCATGTTATAAAGCAGCCCCTACTGCAGCTGCTCAGAAGAATGCCTTCTCAGTGTTGTTTGATCTTGCGGTCTGTGGTGGTGAAGATGCAGTGTCTCCCATCACCACCACAGATCCTCTCCTCTCCTTCTCCACCACTACCCATCATCATCATCATCATTATAAGGGGCCGCCGCCACCACTGGCCCCTAGGGCGCATTCATCAGAAGTTGCTGCTCTTGGAAGTGCCTTATTCCAACTGGGACTAGACCAGCACATTCAACCTCTCTTCAAGGCAGGCCTGACTGGTATAATTCCCCACCTGGGTGGTCCTCTGAGTGTGAGAATGGCGGCTATGCAAGAAATGAATCCAGGAAGAGTGGTGGCAGTTGCGCCTCAGTTTGTGGCTGATGTATTGGATTGTTTGGATGATATGATTGGGGTAGATGTGTCTGTTCCAGCTGAGCTTGATGTAGCTGTTCAACAGACTTTACAAAGTATCATCACTAGTGGTACTAGTGCTACTGATGGTCATACGACAACAGTAGAAGCAGGATGGGAGTGTCTAGAAGACTGTTTTGTTGGAAATAGCTCAACATTCAGCTCCAGTATTGCATGTCACTGGCTGCAGAAACTTCTTATTGTTCACGCTGAAATGCAAGTACTTTCATTAGCAAACAATAACAAAGGAAAAAGTGATCATTCAGAAGCAGCAGCAGAGTGCTTGACATTATTGCCAGATAATTGTGGTTACGTCACTACCAGTCGAGATGTCAAGAATACAGGGACAAGCCGTCTATCAAAGACAATCTCTACCTTACTGGGAACGACATCATCATCAACAAGAGCCGATAGTGATACTGACGGTAGAGGAGGAGCAGGAAGAGGAGGAGTATGTTTTGCTCAAGCAGTAATTGGTCTTCTGGCCTATATTCAAATGAGATGCTCTGGGTTGGAAAGAATAGGTGAAGATTCACCTTCTCCTCTGGGGAAGAGACAGACACATAGTAGTACTAGTGGTACTACTACTCCTCTAGTCACTCCTTTGACCGCTACTACTACTACTACTGCTAGTGGTACTGCTGCAGTACCTTTTCCATTATTGGACTCTGCTTCTCTTGTATTTGAGGATGGTACTAGTAGTACAACTCTAGCCAGTCCTTTGGTAGGAGATGCTTCTTCATCATCATCATCATCAATAGCATCATCAGAGGCATGGAGTCGGGTGAATGGCGGTAAATCAATGATAGCCACCCTATGCCAAGCGGTACGTTGGTTGGAAGGACAAAGACAAGGACGAGGGAAAGGAAGTGCACTGCTGTTACTATCTAAAACGTTACTTGATATGGTATCTATTCCAGTTGATGTAGTAAATGAAATAGAGAAGAGTTTGTTGGCTGAGCGACAACAAGAGCAACAGCAACAACAACATGAAGGAGATGCGACAACGATGCGGACTAGGAAGAAGCCATCATTATCTGTACAAATACCTGGTGTTGGAGATGCTGGTGCTTTTAATAATAATAATAATAATAATAATAATAATAATGCTACAATAGCATTGACACCACTATCTGCTGCAATTAAGAACTCAGCTAGAAGATCAAGTTTAATGGGGACTCCTGTTAGTACCAGTGCTGGTCTTGGTCCTGCAACCGGGCTTGCCAGCAATGCTCAATGGTTTTCCCCAGCATCAGCTGCAGCTTCAACTCCCTACCAAACTCCAGCTCAGTCTTTCAACTCGTCTATATTCAAATTCCCAGCTCCTGCTGCTTCTACTGCTGCTCCTACTGCTGCTAACAATAGCAACATCAATAGGACCAGCTTTGCTGGTGATGGTACTGTATCTCCTCTCGGAATGGTCACACCCAGGACCAGATTGACAGTAGGTGGTGGAGGTACTAGTGCCAGCAATAGTCCCTTCTTGAGTATACCCAATCTTATCACTGGCGGCGGCGGAGGAGGAGGAGGAGGAGGAGGAGGGAATACATCAGCTGCAGCAACTCCACAGCACCAACAAGCACTCAACTACACTACAACTGCTGCTACTGCTACTGGGAGTATACCACAACAACAGCAACAAACAGGAGCTCCCCCCCACGTAGGTGACAGTGACACCAATACGATGATATCATCATACAACAATAATGATAATGAGCATACAATGCTAGATGGCTTCTTATCAGGCTCCAGAGTCATTCCTCTCTCAATGCTCCACATCATTCCGGTTGCCATATTGAAGTTACTGTTTAGTGAAATGGACATGGTACTGAAACTAGCTACTCCTCCTATATCTGGTCAGAGTAGTGCTCTTGCTGTGAATGCATGTCAACCTGTGTGGGATGTTAGGCTAGCTCTACTACTGGTGCTCATGGGTCGTTGTATAAAACCCACGAGTGGTGGTAATGGCAGTATCAGGGATGATGAGGCAGAAACGGTATTCTTTTCATCATTATTAGACGATGCAGATGGTAGAGTGAGGCAATCTGCGAGTGTGTTTGTACTAAGACGGTTGATGCAAAGGCAGCCAGTGAAGTATAGAGAGGCATTGAGATTTGTAGGGATACGCGCGCAACAGGCTGGTGAAGAGAGGTTGGTGTGTAACCCTTGGTTGCAATTGAAAGCAATGTTGGAGCATAGGTTGGTGGATTTTCAAGCCTAGAGGATCTTGTTTAGATGTGTGTGTGTTGTTATATAGAGTGTGAAGTAGCTGTATTTAGATTTATTATTACTACTATTATTACCACCAAGGACTACTCACCCCATAGAACATGCTCCATATGTTAGTCATGTTGGACACATTATATAAGGAAATGCCCCGGTTAAATGAAGAGGACTATTGCTTTTGTGGGTTTGGGTGTCAAGAAAGGCAAAAGGGGAGTGGTAGCTCCTCTCCCTGGCGTCGGAGAAAATTGGACAGGAGAGGATCTGTGTCTTGAAAAAGGAAGGGAAACAGCTTGTCTTAAGACCTCAAATAAGTTCCTTGCTCGAGCCAATATATATGTTAAGTCGTTAATTAAAATCACTACTAAACAAATCAACGCAGTTGTCTTAAAAAATCGTCATTTTTATTACAACATCTTCTCCAACAATTCCAACATCTTTTTATCGGTAATGTACTCCTTCAATTCGTGTTTTGCAGCCCACGCATAATCTTCTGCATCTCCCTGAGGAAGCAACTTGGGCTCCCCAGTTAGTAATTGTACTCTATGAAAGAACCTTGTCTTTCTACTATTCATATTTTCCTCTTGTTCAACCCCTTCCTGACTAGTATTATTGTCATCAAGATGTCCAGCAGGAGCATTTCCGAGTATGTGCAACTCCACTGCAGCCGGATCAATGACTTGGCCCAATGCTCTCTCTGCACACATTCGCATAGTCTCCCCTTCTGTAGGCTGAGCAAAGGGGAAGCCCCATGATAATGTGTTCTTATTTTTTATCAACATGAAGATTCTCTTATCCATCTGTCTTCGGAGTGATTTGGGATTTGCCTCATGAACTGGGTCCACACGAGGGGCGGGGGTCCACTTTCTCAACAATTCCGAAGCGTCTTCTTTTTCTTCTATTTCTTCACTGGGTAAAATCTTCCAATGGTTCTTGTGCCACTCGTGGTGCCATTGTCTAAATTTGGTTTCCCATTCGGGTTCGTCTGGGACGATTATTGGGTAGCGTTCTAAGATGCAGCCTGCGAAGATGTCATTCAAAGTGGTCGGAGCGGTGGTAGTGGAGGATGCTAAGGCTCGTAGTAGTAGGAGCTGGTTCGAAGTAATATTGGACGCATGTAGTTGATCTTGTGCTAGTCGTCTAAGCTGTGAAAGGAGCATAATTCTTATATTTATGTTGGCAAGCTTAGATGTGGTGATGATGAGTTTGATGCAAGGTTTTGTGACTGAATGTCTAGTTTATTGGTATGAATATGTTCTGAACACTATTACGCAGCTATGCAATTGGCAACATATTAATAGTTTTACATGCTCCCGATGATTTTGGGTGCCCAAGTGTTCTCAAAATCGGGGTAGTGCAAAAGCCTTGAAAACCGGAATTCCAGCTTTTCTCTGCGATAAAAATCACTTTAATCGTAACCATCACAACCTTTTAGACATTGGCATTGGGTAAACTCTGCCATTAAGACTACTTTAAAGCTCTGTTTCAATTGAAATTCAAGCTAAAATGGCAACCACGACAACACAAGCGACATTCGAGACGGGACATGCTGATATGGTGCATGATGTAGCATGGGATTACTACGGCAAGCGAGTAGCAACGTGTTCCAGTGATAGAATGATTAAGGTTTTTGACGTTTTGGGAGGGCAGATCACTCACCTTGCAGACTTATCCGGCCATCAAGGACCTGTCTGGCAAGTCTCTTGGGCTCACCCTAAATTCGGATCCCTTTTAGCATCCTGCAGCTACGACAACTGCGTGATCATTTGGAGAGAGGTTTCCACCGGTGTTTGGCAGCAAGTCTACGCCTCCCCTCTCCACGCCGCCTCTGTCAACAGCGTAGCTTGGGCTCCCCACGAATTAGGCCTGGCATTAGCAACAGCATCTTCTGATGGTGCTCTCTCTATCCTCACAAACCATCCAGACGGATCCTGGGCAGCTCAACGAATTGAAGGAGCTCACCCTGTCGGTGCCAATGCCGTCTCATGGTGCCCCGCCACTCCGCCAGGTTCCCTCCCCCTCTCTTCCTCCTCTAATACTCCTGCTGCTGGTACACCTCAAAGAAGGCTAGCTTCTTGTGGATGTGACGGCGCCTTGAAAATATGGTACTTTGAAGGGTCACTCGGACAATGGCAAGAAGAGCAAGGCTCCCCATTAACTGGCGGTCACAGTGATTGGATTAGAGATGTGGCTTGGGCACCAAACCTAGGACTTCCCAAGAGCACCATCGCCACTGCTGGACAAGATGGTAGGCTGATGGTGTGGAATGAGAAGAGTAGAGGTCAGTGGGAGAATGTGTTGGTGAAAGAGTTTGAAGGAGCAGTGTGGAGGGTGAATTGGTCGGTGAGTGGTAATTTGTTATCTGCAAGTGATGCGAGTGGGAATGTGACACTGTGGAAGGAAGTGGTGGATGGGAAATGGCAGCAAATTGTGCAATAGAGTTTGTCCCCTTTATGTGTATATTGTCGTCGTTGATGATTTAATAGTAATATAGAGAGCAGCGTGACTGCAACTTGAAGCCTTACTTGAAAAGTGATCGATTGTCTAATAGATTAATTGGACCAGCTCCCATAGTTTTTTAATTACCAAGGGAGACCAACTTGGATCATTGAAGCTTGTTGATCTAATCGGACTGTATATGTACAGAGGATTGAAACAGACCTCTTGAGCTGGAACTGTCGGACTAGACAACAACAGTTTTCTTCTTTATTATACACCTTCCCGGTTAGTAACATTATGCATCATCCTACCAAACGCATTCAATACTAAACCATGATTCTAGATGACTTGAAATCTATAGAAGCCAACCCCAGCGACTCGATTGCAATCCAGAGATTACTCAAAAGCAACACTCGTTCTGCCTGGATTGATGAATTGACAAACGGTAAGTGATATAAAGTACCCTCGCATTATTGAAAAACCACGATTTTTTACTAACCCACCTTTTTACTGGCAGACGATGTCGCCTCCGAAGGTGTCTGTCGACGTCTCCTCCGCCTCGCCCCCACCCCCCCTCTCGACACATATACCCACCCCAAGCAAGACCCCGCCCTTCTCTCACTGGCCACCTCCTACCTTGAACTCTTTCATTCCATCCTAGAGAATATAAACCCATCTCTCTTGGGAGCTGCAGCAATAGAGAAGCAGATGAAGCAACGGCGGAACAACAACGACTTGTCTAATGACTTTGCTGGTCTTACCGTCATTGAATTACATGACAATGATGATCATAACGGAGTGACCAACGACTCAACAATAGACAGAAGCAACAGCAGCAGCAACAACAACATCATTAATGATAATACTGATACTAGCAGTACCAAACATGGCAGTACACACAATCAAGATCCCCTGGCAGTACAGTTCCTGCTCACAGCAGCATTATGGGGAAGAGATGAAGACTTCCAGCCATACTGGACATCAGTAGAAACTGCAGCCTTGTCTACCTCTCTATTGACATCATTACAACAGAAACTCTCCTTTCCGGTATCATCATCATCAGCAGCAGCAGCAGCATCATCATCTAGCTTTGATGCATTGATATCGGTTGTGTTGGAAGATATAATACAGCCTGTCGTTAATGCGTATAGTTTCTATAACACAAGGACAAGTCAGTTGACAAGATACAAAGGGCCTGAATCTAGAGAGAGGATAAGAGCCGCTCATCAATTAACATGGCTGACTAGACACTTAGGAAATAACGATAGTAATAATAGTAATGATGCATTGGCAAGACATGTACCAACCATTCTCCCTCTGTTGCTGGCATGTTTGAATGACGTCAGCCCAGAGGTACAATCAGCAGGGCTATGGGGCCTTGAATACTGTGCCAACAACCATCTAAATAACAAGGATATTATTTCGCTACTACGACCGTCTAGAAAGGTCAGTGTCCTAGATACAGTAAGACAAGCAGTAGTAGGATGCGATGAAGTCGTATGGCCAGCTGGAGCAGCTGCCTTGGTGGCATTAGCGATACATGTAGAAGGTACTACTAATCCTACTAGTACTGTATTAGTACACGTAGTAGATACAATGATGTACGAGGCAGAGTTGCATCAGACCAAGCCTGAGAGAGCTCTTATTTGGTTGCATTATTTCCCAAAGATGTTTCCCACTTTATCTTTTCTCTTGGTCAGATATTTCTCTCGATTGATGCCTTTATTGATAGGCTGGATATCTGACAGGAGCTATTGTAGTAGTGGTACTGGTAGTACTGGTACTGGTAATAGTGGTACTGCAGTACAAGAAGCAGCAATACAATGCCTAACAGAAGCTCTAAAATGGACATGGCCTAGATCCAACGTACACATCCCCGTAGTATGGCCCATCATAGAGAAGGTATATGATAGTAGTGATAACAGTAGTGGAGTAGTAGAGGCAGCAAAGCGGTGTGGTATTGTGATGTATGCCATTGCAGATGAGACGTTTAAAGAAGAGTTGAAGAAGGGACAGCTGGTTAATGATGTGTTACAAGAGCTTGCTTCTTCAAGGCAGATGTTGTTGGATTATTTATAATAGTAACAAACAGGACAGTCTATAATAATATGGAAAAGCAAACACACAAGAAACAGAGAAGGTAACAATATATTACTTTCTTAAACCTCTTTACACAGCAACAGCACCACTGAGAGGCACCCTTAGTTCACCGAAATCTTCTGCTTGGCACACCAGTTCAGCAGCCGAGGCAGATATCACAGCACCTCCGTCATCAGTAGATTGTCTGATGACAGAAGCACCAGTAGCAGTAGCTTGAAATCCAGTTGTCTCACCACCAACTGTAGTTCCAGTCTGAGCAACTCCTGGACCAGCAACACTCACTGCACTCACTGCTCCCGTCCCTCTCGCAGCAGATTGTGCAACACTCCCTCCTTCTCCCACACTCCCCGCCTGCTCCTGCCCTGGAGCTTGAAACTGAAACCCCCCATCACCCTCTCCTGACAGAACTCCCCCAGTTCCGGGGAGTATGGGCGTAAATCCTTGTGTAGTCACCGGCTGACTGCCTGGCCCCCCGGACACTGCTGTTCCTCCTGTTGGAGACGTCGTATACGCAACACCAGCGAGTGAACATACAAACTCCCCCTCCACTCTGATTCCACATGTATATGTAGGCAGTGGAGGTGGTATAGGAATGGTAGCCGAACGTTCACAGGTCTGGATGAAGCTTCCAAATGGAGATGATACTTCACATGTTGCTCCTGTGCCACTATATACTACTCTATTGATCCCTGTACTCACTCCAGTGATGCCAACTTCACCATCGTTACTAGTTTCAATGAATGCATTAGCTACACCTCCCATGTTCAAGCTTGCTCCTTGAGTGACAGTCGATATGTACATGCCTCCAGTACCATCTACTGCAGCATTAACAGTACCATATGTACCTGTAAAGATGGTACTACCAAGACCAGACGATTGAACATTCAACTGACCGGGAACATTCATATTGTTGACATACAACTGACCAGAGCTAAACCCACTATTGACAGTGAAATTTCCTCCTCCTGGTGTAGTATTATTAGTAGTATTGAAACCAGGAGCAATGTAGACATCAGATCCTGGACCAAAGTGGTTGAGAGCCAAAAAGGAGGTAGAAGGGAGGCGGACAATGATTTGGATGGGTTGGGTGGAGGAGAAGTCGGCAGTGGTGCTTTCAATGGCCAGAGTTGTGCCTGTGACATTGAGGGAGAGGGCATCAATGACAACAGGCTCTGCACGGAGGAAGACTTCGTAGGTGGCTGTGTCATTGGAGGGAGTGATGACGAGGTTTATTGGGAGGCAGTGGGTGATGGTGTCGAAAGGAAAAGGAGAGGGGAGGGTGACTTGGCGGAGGGTCGCCTGCTGTGCTGTAGTAAAGACAGCTAAGAGAAGCAGTAAAAGCGTCAGTAATTCACGTCTAGTTGACATTATGTTGGGAATATTAACGATTAAAAGCGTGTTTTGGAAACGATTTCTCGGGTAGAAGTAGTAATAAAACACGCCATTCTTGGCACTTCTTGGTTTGTGTGAAAGTAGCTGCCTTACACCTGCCCACCGTCACCACTACTCTTTACCACCTTGTCGCAGTCAAACCCAAAATTCTTGAGATGAGCCTTCCTCTCTTCATCACACTCCTTATCCTGCAACTCTTCTTTGTGGCACTTAATATAGTTTGAAATCCTATACATGTCCTCCAGGTCAGCTTCGTACAACAGCTCTCCCTCTCCCTCTGAGCTCCTCGGGTCCTCCTTGATTTTCCCTAGCAGTTCAACAATCCTCCTGCAAAAATGACGTCCATCTCTCTCTGGAGTGTTATCAGACGATTTGACAACCATCTCTGTACTAGTGGGGGTCTCCAACCATGCCTCTAGCTCGTCCGAAGTCATGTTGATGGCTGAATTAAAGTCTTGGATGAGTTGCTCGGGTTCACCAAAGTCGGGGGGAAGCTTGGCTTCAAGTTGGCCAGAGCACTTCATTATTGGGGTTGGTCTGGGGTTTGAAAAGGAGAAATAACGAAGTACAGGGTTTCTATAGATGTGGTATTTAGAAAGAAACATAGTCCTATGTGTAAATAGTAATAGTAGCAGGTTAAGAGTAGGGCTTTTTGTAGAAAGTCGCATGACTTTCTTGCTACTGGACAGCTTCCAAAGGTCCTTGAAGCTTTTGAAATACTTGTGTCTTTGCAGCCTTTATTAGCTGCAATAAATAACCTTTATATGTTGTCTTATCTTATGGATCAAGATCTGATGCATCACAGGCCACACTACTTGCTCCAGTAGAGGTTGAAATTGAGTGGACGAGAGGGAGCGGGAAGTTAATGTTCATCTCTCGCTCTCTTCAAGCGCTCTCTTCCCACCAAAAGGGCTTCATTGCTTCGTTCATGGGGCATTGCTGACAACCACAAAACGCATCTTTATTGTACGAACCAAATTCATACATCCCATCCTGTATCTAAGCTAAACCCTATACCTTGATCACTTATGAAGAAATGAGTAGCATTCTTGCTCGTAGTGGTTTGTTGGCCATTGGAGCTGCTGGAGGCTTTGCCCTGGTCAATTCCAACTCCATTTCTTTGTCATACGACGCCAATAAAAAGGAATCAGTCCCAGCCTTTATCAGTGGCCACGTCCCATCTCGCCAAGAACAGTTAGACCGTCTCTCAAAAGCCACTCCAGATAACCCATATGACATCCTAATCATCGGAGGAGGTGCTACTGGCACCGGTTGTGCATTAGATGCTATCACAAGGTAAGCCAGCTTCCGTCAAAACGAACACATTCCTCATTTCTTCATTCTTCACACACCGCCCTCTTTACCTTCTACGCTCGCTCACTCATTCCCTTCCCTTCTCCCACTTCTACTTCTACTCTCCACCCGCCCAAATCATATTCACAGAGGTCTCACCACTGCTCTCGTAGAAGCAGAAGACTTTGCAGCAGGAACCAGCTCTAGATCAACCAAACTCGTCCACGGAGGCGTCCGCTACCTTGAAAAAGCCGTCTTCAACCTCGATTATGGCCAACTCAAGCTCGTCTTTGAAGCCCTGAAAGAACGTAAGACCCTCTTAGAAAACGCTCCATACATGTCCTCAGAGCTTCCTATCATGACTCCCTGCTACAAATGGTGGGAGGTGCCCTATTATTGGGCTGGAATGAAAGCCTACGACATGGTTGCTGGGACACGAGCCCTCCATTGGAGCCACTACCTCACCCCTTCAGCAGCCAAATCACGCTTCCCCACCCTGTGCTCTCATCGTAAAGAAGATGGCAACACCTTGAAAGGCGCCATCGTCTATTCAGATGGTCAATTTAACGACGCAAGGCTGGCAATTATTGTCGCATGTTCTGCTGCATTGGCTGGTGCTACCGTTATCAACCATGCGCCTGCCACCAAACTCATCAAAGATCCATCCAGTGGAAAGGTTATTGGGGCCACTGTGACTGATAAATTGACTGGAAAGTCTAGAAACGTATATGCTAAAGTGATAGTCAATGCAGGTGGTCCTTTTTGTGACCAAATCAGGCACCTGGGTGACCCCAATGCCCCCCCGATGATCACCCCCAGTGCTGGTGTCCACATAACCCTACCAGATTACTACTCCCCTGAGGCAGTGGGTATGATTGTCCCCAAAACCAAAGATGGAAGAGTTGTCTTCATGTTGCCCTGGTTAGAGCAAACCATCGCTGGCACCACCGACTCTGAGAGCAGAGTGACGATGACCCCGCAACCGACAGAGGCTGAAATTCAATTTATTCTGGACGCTATTTCGGATTATTTGACAGTAAAAGTGAGGAGATCAGATGTACAGAGTGCTTGGAGTGGTATTAGACCACTCGCTTTAGATCCCAATGCTAAAGATACTGCATCTGCTAGCAGAGATCATATCGTGACGGTGGACAGGCCCAGTGGGCTCATCACGGTGACTGGTGGGAAATGGACGACCTATCGACTGATGGCAGAAGATTGCATCAACAAGGCAGTATCTGAAGGGAATCTGGATAAGGCAGCTGGTCCTTGCATCACAGAGAAGCTTCCTTTACTAGGTGCACATGAATATTGGCCAGCTTTGTTTACAGAAGTGGCTCAAAACTATAGAGTCCCCCATCGTCCTGGTGCCATTGACACCAGAGTGGCAAAGTACCTGGTGGCATCGTATGGAGACAGAGCCGCTGAGATAACTAAGATTGCTGAAGACAGAGGACTGGGAAGACGACTGGTAAGGGGGTACCCAGTTATTGAAGCTGAAGTTGTCTATGCAATGAAGAATGAGTATTGCGAGACTCCAGAGGATTTCTTGGCGAGAAGGACGAGATTGGCGTTTTTGGACAGATTGGCGTGCAGGCAGGCGTTGCCTAAAGTGGTGGAAATTATGGGAGGTGAGAGAGGATGGGGGAGGTGGAGGAAGAAAGTGGAAGAGGAGAGAGCTAGGGTGTTTTTAGAGACGTTTGAGGCTCCTGGAGTTGCTTATCCTGGCCCTCCTCAGCATTCCAAGTGAAAAAAAGGGATGGGGATGGGGGGGATTGGTTTGAAATATCTAATATTATGACTTGGTGATTCTGCTTTGGTAGTTGTAATTCTACATCATCAACATTACTCAGTAAGTAAGGAATACATGCTCTAAAATGTTACACTTTAAAATTTTAGGCTACAATACCTCAACAAAAAACACATTTCCCTTTTCTTAATTGATAACATCAAGAATAACCCTCCTACTCTTCAAAGGAGCCCACTTCCACCTCTTATAGTAAATAGCCGTCAACCAAACCAAAGTCAAGGCTGCAATCCACTTGGTTCCCATGAGCTTACGATCATCAGCCTCTGGCTCAGCCGCCCAACTCAGGAATGTAACCACATCCTTGGCCTGCTGAGCTTCCGTAGCAGGAGTACCGTCATCATACTCCACACCACCGTCATTCAACATCTTTGGCATGGCAATAGCTCCACCTGGGAAGTATGGGTTGTAGTGGAGTCCTTCACGGACTGAAATACCAGCTGGTGGTTCTCTATAACCTAGTAATAAGGCGAATACGTAATTTTGGCCATTATGACGGGCCTTGGTGATGAGACTGAGATCAGGTGGGTAGGCGCCCCCATTGGCATATCTAGCTCCAGCTTCATTGGCATATGGAGCTGGGAGTTTGTCACTCAAACGACCTGGTCTGTCGAACATTTCACCCTCGTCATTGGGTCCATCGACGACTTCAATATCCAGTGCCATTTCCTTTGCTTCATCCTCAGTGTAGCATACACCGACAAGGTCCCTGTAGTGGATTTGTTCGAGAGAGTGACAGGTTGCGCATACTTGCTGGTATACTTGGAAACCTCTGCGGATGGACTTGTGGTCATAGGCGCTGAAGAGCCCATCATGGGCCCATGGGTAGGAGGGAGCCTCGAGGCCGTGCTCTGCTTCGTCTGCGAGGGCGACGGTGGAGAAAGCTAGGCCAGTGGCACCAGCAGCGAAGCCCCATCGCCATTTAGATGGTCCGCTTTGTTGCGATTGAGATGATGCTACTGTGGCTCCAGGCAGTAGCTGTAGCGGGAGAGAGAGAGAGAGGAAGGAATGCAACAGGGAGGAGGCATTAATTTGTGTGATGAGAGGAAGACCCTTGGTATTATCGTCATTAATTATGCGTAACACATTGACTATAATCTCTTCTTACCTGTGCTATCCGTCCAGATGACCCTTCTACATTTCCTGCACTTTGTTTCAGTGCCCTTGCAATGGCTGGGGCAAATGAGCGCAACATCTCAAGGTGATGGCTCAATATAACAATCTCAAAAGGTACCAAGAATTAGTTAAACATTGATCTATGGCCAGAATCGTGCCCAAACCGTGAATTTAAGGAGGGCATCCTGGTTACCATTTATCTGCTCAGGCTTGAAAAACAAGGTTTAGACCACATGACTTGCATAGTTCAACATTTTTATCGCAAAGTTTGACACCCCGACATAATATATATCGATTCATTTCTATACATAGACCTTTAATACCGCACTCAGGTTACATCAAATGCTGCAACTTGGTGGCCAAAAAGCTGCACAGCGACTGTTATGGTAAGTAGAACCCCTATTTATCTCCGTTATACCCATTTCTATACCCCTACCGTATTCACACGTCCATATCTCCACCTCTAGCCACAACTTTGACTTCTCACCATCCTCCCGACCGTCCCTCTCTCCTCCCTCCCTTCCTTCCTTCCACAGTCTAAGGTCGTTCAGTGCTGCCGCTGCCGAAGCAAGCCCTCCTCCTCCACCTCCAGAGAGGACAGCCTTTGGAGGCCTTCAAGATAAGGACCGTATCTTCACAAACATATACGGTCGCCATGACCCGTTCCTCAAGGGTGCTGAAAAGAGAGGTGACTGGTACATGACAAAAGACATCCTCGTCAAGGGTGCCGATTGGATTGTCGATCAGATGAAAAAGAGCGGTCTTCGCGGCCGTGGCGGTGCAGGCTTTCCTTCAGGCCTCAAATGGTCCTTCATGCCAAAAGTGTCAGACGGTCGTCCTTCCTACCTTGTTGTAAACGGGGATGAATCAGAACCAGGAACATGCAAAGACAGAGAGATCATGCGACACGAGCCACACAAGTTAGTAGAAGGCTGCCTCATTGCTGGTACTGCAATGAGAGCCAGAGCTGGGTATATCTATATTAGAGGAGAGTTTGTTAATGAACGTTTAGCAGTTATGAGAGCCATTGACGAGGCATATGCAAAAGGCTACTTGGGAAAGAATGCTTGTGGATCTGGGGTAGATTTTGACCTGAATGTTCACTGGGGAGCTGGTGCATACATTTGTGGAGAGGAAACTGCTCTGATTGAGAGTCTGGAAGGAAAACAAGGCAAACCCAGACTGAAACCACCTTTCCCAGCCAATGTAGGTTTGTATGGCTGCCCCTCCACTGTGACTAATGTAGAGACGGTGGCAGTGTCACCGACAATCCTGAGAAGAGGGCCCGATTGGTTTTCTTCCTTTGGACGCAAGAATAACCACGGAACCAAGTTGTTTGCCATCAGTGGGCATGTCAACAGACCAGTGACGGTAGAAGAGGAAATGTCAATCCCGCTCAAGGAGCTGATTGAGCGACACGCTGGTGGAGTGAGAGGAGGGTGGGATAACCTCCTGGCAATCATTCCAGGTGGGTCATCAGTGCCAATGCTTCCTCGTCACCTGTGTGATGATGTTTTAATGGACTTTGATGCACTCAAGGAACGTCAAAGTGGCCTCGGCACGGCCGCTGTCATTGTGATGGACAAGAGCACCGATGTCATTGAAGCAATTGCGCGTCTGTCGTACTTTTACAAACACGAGAGTTGTGGTCAATGCACTCCTTGCAGAGAGGGTACTGGTTGGTTGTACGATATCATGACCAGGATGAAGAAGGGAGATGCCAGGTTGGAGGAGATTGATATGTTGTGGGAGTTGACCAAGCAGATTGAGGGGCATACTATTTGTGCCCTGGGGGATGCTGCTGCTTGGCCGGTACAGGGATTAATTCGTCATTTCAGGCCGTTGATGGAACAGAGGATAGAGCAGGCTTCTGAGGAGTTGCAGCATAGAATTGCTGCTTAAATATGTGGGTTGGAAGGAAAGAAAGGGGAGACGGTGGAAGAGGGATGATCCCTCTGCTCTGAATTCATCTCTTTTAAGAGAATTGGTTTGTTCCATTGCGAGCTGTATTTCTATATCAATAATGGTAGTGTAACATTAATAATATTATTAGATAGTCAAGAAAGATAATGATAATGGGTCAACCATCTGCATGCAGGTCTGTCTTGGATATGGAGTGCTGAGTGGTCGTCCAAAGAGCGTGACACTCTTTACACGATGGGGCCTGGAAGAAATAACGTGTTATAAATTGAGGTTGATAAGCGCTTCAAGGTTATAATTTGGAAACATTCAATAGAACTATATATTGTCTGTATTGAAGAGAAGTCTTTTAAGTGCTGACTGTCTGCGTTTTTGGGCATTATTATTTGCAACTTACCAAGAAAGACAGAGTTTGACAGCTTTATACTCACCTCGTAACAGAGTAGTATAAAATCGGCTGTTCAGTGATTAGGTAAGGAGAAAGTGACAAACAAGGGGGAGAAGAAGTGCTTGAATTGACAAGCAAGATCTCTGACACTGTTGATATTATTGTCAGCAGTAGAGGGATCGCGATGGAGCAGAGATCATCTTAGCTGCTTACACATCACTTTGACATACTCGTTATACACAATTACGCCATCAAATTAGCAGAACTAAAAATCCACCAACTCCCTTCTCAACCGCCCAATTATGGTTGCCATCTGCAGGACTTATTTCTTCCTATAGTTGGACATTACCCTTAGATTATATACTAGTTGAGATAACAAAGCGCTATGAAGACTAGGTTTTGGCTTGCAGTGCTGTTTCTCAGCCTAATTTCATTAGCTTCAGCTCAAGGTGAGACAAATGATGAGCCTTTTTGGCAGGGTGCCGTTGGAATTCCCGTGGCAAGCAACATAACATCGCAATCAGATCAAGTTACAGTGGAAATTCGAGGCTTGATGCCCCTTTTTACGCCCATGTTGCCCACATGTTGACAGCCATGTCAATTGCCCTGCCCACTGCTTGTTTGCTCTACTAGACTTTTATTATTATCATCATATCTTTCTAAAAACTATCAACTAACCACTCCTTCATCTTTCTCTCTCTCCCTCTCTCCTACAATAAAGTATTGAATACACCAACAAAGGAAGATCAAAAATCCGCCCTCCTCCTCTTCAGAGGCGCGGTCGACCCATCTCGCCAGCTCGCTGATTCCTGGAACCCAGCCACTGATGTCTGCACATGGACTGGCATCTCCTGCAACGCTGCAGGCCTCGTAACTGTAATCAACCTAGAGAACAAGGGACTAGAGGGTCAACTCCCTCTTGACACCCAGCTATGGTCCTCCCTCTCCACCGTCTCAAACCTCAATCTTGCCAAGAATGCCATGTCTGGCTACCTGGCCCCCCAACTATCTGTCTTAGCTGGCATTGAGTATGTCTCCCTGGCTGATAACAAGTTCAAATCCCCACTTCCCACCTCTTGGGCTGGCATGGAGGGTCTGAAGGGACTCGACCTGAGCGGCAATGAACTTTATGGAGAGCTCCCTCCTCAATGGGGCAACTTGAGCAACCTGGTGGCCTTGGACCTTTCCTCTAACGACTTGGAGGGTGCTGTCCCAGATAGCTGGTCTAGAATGACCTCACTTGAGGCAGTCAGTTTGGCTGGAAACCCTGGATCTTGTGGATCCAACAATCCATCAGGATTTCAACCACCAGTGTACTACAGTGCATGTGATGCCACCTCACCACCTCTCCCTGGCATCAACCCACTCTACCCACCAGTGCCTTCCCCACCCTCTCCAACCCCCTCCCCACCATCACCATCTCCATCTCCATCACCCAACCCTCCACCATCTCCAACCCCCTCCCCACCATCACCATCTCCATCTCCATCACCCAACCCTCCACCCTCTCCAACCCCCTCCCCACCACCTCCTTCCCCATCTCCATCACCCAACCCTCCACCGTCACCTATCCCCTCCCCACCACCTCCTTCCCCATCACCCAACCCTCCACCCTCTCCAGCACCAGGCCCAGTGGTCCCACCAGTACCACCAACCCCAGCTCCAACCCCAGCTCCAGCTCCAACCCCAGCTCCAGCTCCAGCTCCAGCTCCTCCAGTCAAACCAACCACCTTCCAACAGTTTGGCTTTGTGGCCAGCGGGCTCACCGCTGACGAGTTTGAAGCAGTCGAGGCCCAATACAGAGAGATTCTTGCTGAAATCTCCCAAGTACCACCAAGCTGGATTACTTGGACTGCTACCCCAGTCACAACCACTACTAGTGGTGGACGTCGTCTGTTACAAGCTGGCACCACTACCACATTTACGTATGAAAACATAATCTATTCCGAGAACCCATCCACTGTGGAGGCAAACTTGAAGGCTGCCATTGACGATGGTTCATTTGCCAAGGCTCTCAGCAGCATTGGTTTGACTTTGGAAGAGAACAGCGAGAGTTTCCCTGCTGCAGCTCCACCAGCCCCATCTCCGCCATCTGATGGCGGTGATGACACCAACACTGCCGCCATTATTGCCGGATCCGTTGTCGGAGGTGTCGTTGTCTTGGGAGCAGTCGCAGCTGGCTTCATCTACATGTCTAAACATAAGAGACCAAGCACTGGTGGAATCTATGGAGGCACTAGACCCAAAAAGGGAGAGGGTATGTGGTCTTCAAACCCAGCTGCCGATGATGGAGATGATGTGGAGGGAGGAATGAAGAGCTCATCATCGTCCAAGAAACAAAAGAGCAGCAAGGGTGCAACGTACGGAAACGACACCTTTAATATGGAAGGGGATGACGTTCTTGGTGGAGACAAGGTTGACAAGGATGGTAATCCTTTATATGACACCAATGCGTCCAACTTGTCTGCACCAGGTGGCACCAGCTATGCTGCTGCAGCCGCTGCTGCAGGAGCAGGTGCCGCTGCAGGGGCAACCTTCTCCAACAATGCCTTCCAAGAGGTGGACGCTCTTGACACACCAAAGGCAGGTGGCAAGGATGCCAACCCTCTATATGACTCTCAAAACAGTCAATTGTCTGCTCCAGACACAGATAGAGCCTACCAATCTTACGGTAAAGCAGCGACTGAAGTGTCCATGATGTCTGCCAGATCCCGTGCTGAGAGTGCTCGTGATGGTCTCCAATCCAACAAACTGTTTGGAATTGATGATGATTTTGAAGATGCAAATGAAGGCAACAATCCAGCATTTGAGAGTGCTCGTTCAGGAAAGAATGACTTGCTGGGCACTGCTGAATCACTGGGTGAGACATACGGAGGAGAGAGTGGATTCAACACTGCTCGGAGTGGAGGACTCACTGATCGTAGTAGTAATAATCCAGTAGCAGCAGAAGGCGGTGCAAATCCGTTGTTTGGAGATGAAGGAGGTGCCGATGGTGAGGAACCCTTACCAAGCCGTGGCTTCTTTGGAGCCAGCAAGGGGAAGAAGTAGAGAAAGGAGTGACGAAGCAGAGAGAGAGAGAGAGGTGTGTGGCCATTGTTTGCTCTGAAAGGGAGAGGAGCTCCTTTCCTTTCTTCCTCTTCTTCCTCCTGGATAACAATACGAGGGGACCCTATCGGCAGGAGTGCATGTTACCTTCTTTTTTATTGTCAATAGCCCCCAACCCCGGTGGTTTCGTTTCTTTGATGTATGCATGTGGGGAGGGTAGATAATACGTGATCTTCTTCTTCTTCTTAACTATTAGACAAAAGAGAGAGGTAGTTACTGTCAAACTTGACCAGAGACAGAGACAGAGAGAGAGCTGAAACAATAATCAGTCTCGCTACATGTGCAAGCAAAGTATGTAATGAGCACTTTCTTAAATGAATTAACCGACGTGCTATGTGCACTTGCTCATGAGTTTTACAACTTTTACAATGATCAACAATAAAGAACAAACACTGTACTTGGATGCATGCTATATATATACAACCACTTTTTTATAAGTTAAAATAGATACTTGAGAGAGAAGCAAGGGCTATTGTCTTGTTTTGCTATTGCTGTCTTTCAAAAAAATGTTAAGTTTTCTATCATTACGTTTTCTTCATCATCATCATGTATGCCCAGCACAATAATTGTGTGCTTTTCTATAAAAAAGAAAGGGGAGGAGAAGATTCAGCATATTATTAACTCTCTATATATATACCTTAACTCTCTATATATACCTTGGCGTATCATCCAGTCATGTGCCCACCAGTATCTAGCTTTATATCTATTCTTATATCTATACACATATTCATCATTGTGAAGAAGATGGAGGAGCAGGCGGCGTATCAGAAATAGCCTTCAATTTCTCTACCAATTGAAGAGCAGAAGGTCTCTTCTTCGGCTTGACGTCCAAGCATTGCAATATCAATGACCTCAACTCTGCCGGACACTCTTCTGGTACTTTAAGATCCCTTAACTGCCCTCTCATTGGCTGCTGTTGACTACAAATCTCCCACAGAACCACTCCAAAGCCATATATATCTGCCTTATCTGTGCATCTCGTCCCCAAAAGCATCTCAGGAGCGCTCCATGCTAGAGTACCATAGTTGCCGCTCACTGCACTAAACTCTTTAGCAATTACTTTGGCCATCCCTACATCGGCAATCTTGGCGTGCCCTTCTCTAGACAGTAGAATATTGGCGGATTTTATGTCCATGTGGACGATACGACGAGAATGGAGGTACACCAGCCCCCTTGCTACTTCTATTGCTATACCTTTACCTCGTTTGTACCAACCAACCTTGCCTACTGCTAGATTTCTAGCTAAATTTCCTCCCTCCATGTATTCAGTTATCAACATGGTCTGATCTGCAGAGATGACCGCTCCCAGAAAGCTGACAATATTGGGATCTTTGCAGCTTTTCAACAAGGCAATCTCCTTGTGGAAGTCTTCTTTTGCACTAAAATGTTCTGGGGAAGACTGTTCACCTGTGTTTGGCAGTACTTTGGCTGCTACTGGTTGCACTCCGTGTCTGTAGGCTTTGTACACAACTCCTTGGCCTCCAGTTCCCAAAATCCAGTTGGTGCCATCGGGTCGTTTAGCAAACACTATCTCTCCTGGGTCAATTCTCCAGTCTTCTACATCTAACGAGGGGATCATTCCTGATGATAGCCATTGACTGACAGTGCTAGCCATAGTCTCAGACTGTCTCAAAGCATCAGCTGCTGCAGTAGCTGCAGCACCTCGAGGGGATCCATTGGCACCGGAGAGGAACAATGATTCATCAGAGGTTCTCTTGCCCACACCAGTGGCTGCATCAGATGGAGAAGATGTGATACTACCACCAGCTCTTCTAAGGGTGTTGTGTGCTGACCCCTCACTGCCTCTCAGTACAACTGTTGTTTCTGGAGGTGTGCCATCTGTAGGGCTTTCTATACTCGTTGCCACTACCCTGGAGCTCATTGTTCTCCCAGTGATAACACCACCCAACCCCCCTCCCCTTTTAAACCAGCCAAACATACTATTACTACTTCTTCTACCGATTGAACTACTACCACCGCCAGGTTTCTGGCTTTCTATGTCCCTCTGCCTCTTGTCTTCTGCCGGGATGAATGGTGAAGGAGATGGGGCGTGTTTTTGGTATAAAAAGACTCCCAAGCCCAAGGCTAGTGCTACCCCTGCTGCTGCTCCTACTGCTATGCCTATTATTGCTCCTGTGCTTATGCCATTCCTAGTAGTAGTAGAAGGTGCTCCTGATGGTGGTGGTGAAGGTGGACGAGGTACACCCTGCCAATTTGTAGGACAATTCGTCTCATTAAAAACAGCTCTCAACAGGCAGCTACTTCCACCTGAAGCATCACATAGCTCAAAGGGGAACCTCCCTCCTTCAGGCAACCTTCCCAAACAAAGGTCATCATTGCCTGGCTTTATAAACAAATGCCGCACATTTACCAGGTATTTCCAAGACTCGGGAATAGTACCTTGTAAGTTGTTATCTTGCAATTGTAGCCTATCCAGCCGTGGCAGAGCGGCAGGGTTCATTTCAGGGAGTGTTCCACTCAATGACGCATTTGCTAGATTCAGACTGCTTAGTCGGGGGAAACTTCCACTGGTGTTCAACCACACAGGGGGGAAAGTTCCTCCAATGGGGTTACTACTACTATCTAATATTCTCAAGTTGGGCATAGCACTGGGTCCCCTTCCCCACTCTTCTGGTAGGCCCCCGTTTATATGATTTCTATCAACAAAAATTTCCTCAATGTAGTTAAACCGATCAGGTCGGGCCCATTCTTTTGGTAATGAACCTACTATGTGCTGCCCCTGCAGACTGAGTACTCGGGTTATCGGTAGACTTTCCTCAGTGCCCCACATTGGGTTTAGACTTCCGGACAATGAGTTGTTGAACAGCCTGAGAACCAGCATGGAGGGGAGGTGGAAAGGATCAGGGAAGGGGCCCACAATGCCAGACATGCCATCCAATCTGAGCAGAGATAGGCTGGTAAAGGCACCTTGGTTACCATAAGACTGGGGAATCGTGCCGGTGAGGTTGTTGTTGTTGAGCATCAGGTTTTCCAAGGAAGAAAAGGCTCCTACACCACCCCATTCAGGAGGGAGAGAGCCTGAGAACTCATTGTACTGGAGGTTGAGTGTTTCCAGGTAATTCATTTGAGATAGTTCTGGAGGGAGGGTTCCCTGCATGCGGACTGTGCAGTCAAGGCATTGCAGCCAGATTCGGGAGATGAGGGCCTTATTGGTGCATTCAACACCCGTCCAAATGCAGACAGGAGGGGTAGGGTCATCAACCCAGCCTGTGATGTTGTTTGCCTGTGCAAAATCATCCCAATTGGTGACTGAGTCTCTCAGAGATAGAAGGATGAGCTCTGTTTTTTTTTTTTTTGGGGGGGGGGGGGGGGGGGGGGGGGGAGGGGGGTGTTC
>Ga0114919_10000301_pt1 | contig 36799 bp, 39 predicted proteins | sample BlataG_FD_88682 | JGI IMG/M metagenome (GOLD analysis project Ga0114919, IMG submission 88682) | Deep subsurface microbial communities from Black Sea to uncover new lineages of life (NeLLi) - Black_00105 metaG | ecosystem: Environmental > Aquatic > Marine > Oceanic > Sediment | place: Atlantic... | reverse complement strand
GAAGGGGGGGGGGAGGAGGTGTGGGGGGTGGGGGGGAGAGGGGGGGGGGGGGGGGGGGGGGGGGGGGGGGGATATAATCGGGGACGTCGGTCAGGGGAACAGTGTCTCTGCAAGATAGCGCTCGAAAGGATCAGAACTCAAACTGAAAGTGTGGCCAACACTCCAAACATCAAGGCTGTCAAAGTCGACTATTTCAAGATTTGAAAAGGGACGCAGCTCTGAACTCATACCACCACCATCGACTTTGCCATCTCCTCTGCTGCTATTCTTGTGAAGAGGAAATTGGGGAAGTTCGTTGGCATAAGGAGGGAGAGAGACTGATGATGGGAGAGAAGAGGAGGAGGGGAGAGACTGCTGGTGGTTCAGTGGCCCTCTTTGCTCTTGTTGACGCTGGTGCCTCTGCTGCTGTTGTCTAGTGTGTTGGGTTAACACTGGGGCTGGGTTGTTATTCTGTGACTGTGGTTGAACAGAAGCAGCATTCATTGACTTGTTGCTAATATTACCAGTTCGAGTAGAACCGTCAGTATTTGTAGTCGTACCACTAGTAGTAGTGGGGGAAACGGAGTTGTTGGGTTTAACAAGAAGCTTTTGTTGGCGTTCCAAGTCAACTTTTCTACGCTTGGCGTTCCTGCCACAGTGTCTCAGCTCGTGAACGTTCCGCATTATTCCCAGTTTCTTGAAATGAAGGCCGCAGGCTGTGAGTAGTAGTGATGATGGAAGGGTAGAAAGAAGGGGGGTGGTGAGAGGTGAGAGGAAAGATTTGAGTGAGCTGAGATGTTGGAAATTGTTTTTGGTTTGGAATACTCACCGTTGCAGAGGGAACGTGTTCCATCGGGACCAGCTCTCATAATGGGAGTGTCGTGAGCAGGACAGTTGCAATTAATGCACGCATCCTGCAGGGGAAAGGGGGTGGGGGGAGAAGTGGATGGTGTGAGGGAGAGCGGCTGACGAGGATATCTGGTAGGATTATAGGAAGAGCAGAATGAGGCAGGGGAGGCTCTACATCGGGTTTTTCAATGGTTCATACATGTAGGATTTATGCTTTAAGGATTCGCGAGATGTAAAGGTGCTATCTACTTACCATTTTAAACAACTGGGACGAGTTAAAAGCCGTCGGAAGGGTTTGCCAGAAAAGTGTTTTCTGTTATAGAAGTAAATAAAGCGTCAAAGGGAACTTATATGCGCTTGTACTAACTACAGCAAGGTTACACGAATAAGTTAAGAAACGAATAACATAGATTGAAGCGCTACAGAGTCGCACATATGAGTTTTAGAGGTGGTACTGCACTCTCTCTCACTGAGGCGGCTCCAGCTTCTTCTCACAGCTCCCTCCACTTGTCAGACTGGCAGGGTGCTCATATATACATAGCTCACCACATTTTATATCTAACAATCATCCTTACCATGCTAGTAGGACATATTATCAACATTCGATAGCCCATAACTCATCAAAAATAGCAAATTTTCATTTTCCACTTCCCTACCGCCATCCCCCCGTTTCTCTCTTTACTTCCCCTCACATCTCAGCACTCCCCAGTCCAGCACATAGCATACCATTCTATTGCAATCTTGCAACCAAAAATGGTCATTTCCTCTAAACACACGTATCGACAACTCTCCACTATTACTATTTACTATCTCTGTCCTAGCACTTTTATTAATTGTAGTAAAGCTATCATCCTCCAGCAATCGTCTGCCTCCGCTCTTCTCCACCAGACCCACCACCGCTTCTTCACTACTTACAAACTGATCAACGTCTCCCATCACCAGTAATCTAGGAATTTTATTGCTGGAAGATAGTACCGTATCTAATAGCTGTTGTGATTTTAAGATGAAATTAGACATATTGCCCAATGGGAATGATACTCCTATCCATGCATGTATTGAGGATACTGAAGACAGCGAAGAGGAGCCTGCATTACTACTACTATTATGAAGTTGGTTTAAAGCATATGACGCCAGACATGCACCCCAAGAGTAGCCTATGACAATGACTTTCTTGTCTTTCTGCCAGTCGAGCTGGCTGTCAAGGAAATTGAGGATGTGAGGGAGGTCTAGTGCATCTTGTTGCCCAGTGAGGTTGAGGAGCTTGGATCCAGAGGAGCGACCGACACCTCTTTGGTTGTATCTAAGGACTGATTGGATTTTGGGATGGCGGAGGGCGCATGCGAAGAGTTCAGAGACGACGGCGTCGTGCATACTGCAAGGATGAATTGAGAGGGGGTGGGGGGGGTGAGAATGAGTGTGTCGGAGGGAGGGAGAGAGAGTTGAGTGATGGGCCGGGGAAACGTTTACCTGCCACCGAGGAGGGGATATGGATGAATAATGAGGGCACCTATTGCACTGTCGCAAGTAGTTGGCTTCTTATGAAGTTCAGCTTCCAATTTATGGCCGTCTTGGACGTTTATTTGGACTTGCTGAGTCCCTTGTGATCTGATCATTGTTCTTGGGTTTTAGAGATGAAGCACTGTATCTGCAGTAACTACGATTAATTCACAAGGTAAGACATATCAAGATTCATAATGTGTATTTAAGTTTTAAAAATACCGCATTTATATGAAATAAACTGGGTCCCCGCCTGACTTTTGGAACTATTCAAGACTGACAAGTTGATGACCAGTTTATCGCATTTCAAGGGAATTTATAATATAGCAAGCTCGATTGAATGCGTCGTGCGTTTGATGATGTGTCAAGTCTCCCGATAATTGCACACCCCTAGACATCTATTTCTGCATCTGTGGTTTCACACAATGGCAACCCAGATATTGATAGTTGCGTCATCTACAGATAGCATTATCACAGTTTGGTAAGACATACGAGTAAATCTACCTATATTCCATCATCTCATTCACCCAAACGTGGCAATTTCATTCTAAATCTCCCGTCCACTAAAAAACCAGGGACCCAAGCACTGGCACTCAACTAGCAACCTACAAAAACAATGCTTCCCCACGCAACTGCTTATCCCTTCTAGACCAACGCTACCTCATAGCATCCCAACAATCCAAAGGAGCCATCCACACCTGGACTTGGCACAAGGATGCTGTCCAATTACGCAGCTTTGCTCCAGAGCCTCTCACCGTTCTCACCGCCTCCCCTCAGGGTACCTACATCGCCGGGGGCAGCCCTTCAGGAGCCATACACATATGGGAAGCTTCCTCGGGTAGATTATTGAAGAGCTGGCCTGTGCATTATAAGATGGTGACATCTTTAGCATTTGATGACGCCTGTTCGGTTTTGATCTCTAGCAGTGAAGATACCGTCGTCTATGCCTGGCTTTTGAGCGATCTTCTAGACGCATTCAGCAATACTGACAACATGGGTATGATGACTAATGGTGGTGGTGGTGGCATTAACCCACAAGCATCATCATTCTCCTCGTCTAGTAGAAAGGCGCTTTATTCTTGGATAGATCACACGCTACCAATACGGGCAGTAGCAGTAGGAGTAGGGAAGGCCCCCTGTGTAGTATCCGTTGGAGATGATAGAAGGGTGATCATTCATTCCTTAGCTTCCGGTCAGCTCCTACTTGATGTTGCCTTGCCTTGTCAGCTACTTACTGTAGCGATAGATAGATGGGAGCATGCTGTGTACGTTGGGGGTGTTGATGGTACTATATATACAATTTCTCTTCTTCCAACAGCAACAGAAAATAATGACAACATTACTAGCAGTGCAGTAGTACCACCATTATCTAAAGGATTGAAAGGGCACACTGGACCAGTCACATGCCTTACTGTGTCAATAGATGGTATGCACCTCATATCAGGGAGCGAAGACAAGTCAGTGAGGGTATGGGAGCTGCAGAGCAGTCAGTGTGTGAGAATCATCAGTGCGCCTTGTAAAGGGCCGGTATCGGGGGTGATAGCCTGTCTTAGACCCCCTTCTCTGCCCAGTACTGGCGGCCGTGGTAATAGTATAGGTAGTAGCAGTGTTGCTGGTAGTGGGAGGAAAGGACAACATGGTGGTGGTGGTGGAGGTGGTGGTGGCACGCATGGAGGTGGTTTTGCAGTACCACTAGCGACACTGAACAAGTACCCTGGGGCGCCAAGTGGAAAATTGAAAGCCTGGGAAGGTCCGACTATAGTACTGCATGGTACAGGTGATAGACTGGTTGATAGGAGGGGTGGTGGTGGTGGCCGTGAGGGAGTAGAAGGAGGGAAGAAAGAGGTGGTGGTGGCAGGCGATGATGGGAGTGAGGTGGAGGCGTTGAGATTGAAAGTTGGAAAATTAGAGAAGAATGTGCAGGAGTTAGCGCAGATGAATTCGAAGTTGGTTATTATGCTTGAAAAATCTGATTAGTAAATAATGAAAGGTGACACATGACAGTGAAAAGACACTAGATGCAAAATAATAGAGATTTAGATGGTGATGGGTGGCAAATTGCTCGAGGAAGCGGTCGAGGGAAATCTAAACGCAATGGTAAGCACTTCTGGTATTCAGTAGACCTTAGTTTCAAATCGATGGTTGCTCCTAGTTCAAACTGATTCCAGTCTTCCCCGTGCTTTCTCAGGCCCCGTCAACCCACCTCCCTCGGTACCTCCCATCGACCTGACTCCCCCCACTCAAGCTCAATTATCACGCTATCTGCAGCTCATACAAGACTCCAAGACTGAAATACGTGCATCTCAGTTCTACAAAGGCCTCCTACGCCATGCGTTCTCGCCTACCGCTTCCTCCTTCACTGAAATAATCGTGTATGGCCTAGGCTCACTCCAAGCAAGCGGGGCCCTCCAAGTCAGATACCAGCTGGCACTAGCCACACTCTTGCTAGAGTTACTAAACTCACCCTCTACTTCTACCTCCTATAATACCACTCCTCCAAAAAATGGTAGAATCACTTCATGCAAAGCGTACGACCCAATATTTACCCCCCTAGACACCGCCATCTTACAAGCACACGACATCCAAATCTTAGAAATAAATGAACATGGACGTAGAATAGCACATGCCAAAACTTTCTTCTTCATGCCACACTGTGAATCATCACTTACAGAAGCTTTATTGCAAGCCAATGTAGAGGCTGGGACACTCCATAATGTGGTGATACTAGGTAATGCATTCTCACTGTATGTAGAGAGGTGGCCAAGGAGTAGCAGGGATAGTTATAATGGGACCGTGGAAAGACCTAATTTACTATTGGAATTGTGTGAGAGAGGGGTAGTGGAGGAAATTGGGATACCTGAAGCTGGATTTCCCGTGATGTCTGCATTCAGTAGCTTAGCTTTACATACTTTCAAGGCTCATCAGTAATTTAGGAGTGTCATATATACATGTAAACTATTGAGAACAGGAAACTGTAATTGCGATATCTAATAGCAATCCTGCTGAACACCCAAAATTGTAATATATTTCTCTCCCAAACAAACATATATCATGGTTTCAATGTTGTAACCATATTTTGTTCTTTCATTATCTGTGCAAGGTAGTCAGTCCTTCTCTTTGCTCTATCCTCTGGAGTCTCTCCACCACCACCACCTCTACCATTACCGCTGTTGCTGTTACCAAATGATGGCTTTGGTGGAGTTTTTAACAGCAAAGGAAGAATAGTTAGACTGCTTCTTGTATCATTATGATTGTATGCATCCGTGACAGGCCTACGTCCACCTCCAGTACCACTATTATTATTATTATTAGAGGGAGGAACTGCAGCTCGGATGAGTTCTTGGCTGGATAATGATGTAGTTCTTGACCTCGTCATTAAAACTGATAAAGAAGATGATGAGGATGAAGGGGTTGGGGATTTGATTGGTGGAGATGGAGTGGCATGTTTGAGGATAATGTTAGTGTTGGTGATATCTGCTGCTGCTGCTGCTGCTGCTGCTGCTCTTAGCTTCTGTGATGGTGAATTTATCCTACTATTGGCATTCTTGTTATTAATATTCCCAGAAATATCCAAGTCTGTCCAGTTGCTTGCCTGCTTGAGTTGTGTCTGCCATTTTTCAATACTATCACTACCGTTATATTGCCGATGCAATGCCCATGATGAAGCTTCCGCTGGAATCCTACTACTATCACTATTACTCCTACTCTTCCCAGTTAAGATACCACCAAGAGAAGGTTGATCAGCCAGCATTCTCCTCACTTGAGCTCTCTGAGGAGAGGTATGTGGGCTCGGTACTCCTTGTGGATACACCCTAGCATCGTGGCTTGCTTGAGTGTACTGCATTGCTTCCTCTGCATTAAGCCCGTACAATTTGCTGAGTATAAGCGATATTAATGTTCCAGTTCTGCCGTGACCCCCCCAGCAATGTATGTACATTACTTCACCTCTAAGGAGCCTCTCACAGCAATCAATAGCCAAGCTGTCAATGGCAGCATCAGGAGCAGTGCGGCCATCGTCAATCTTCAAATGCAAAAAGTCCACTTTTTTCTGTTTAATGTTTTTATTCCTAGACATGAGCTTGCTGCAGTCATTTAGATAAACACGCAGACCTTGTTTGTTTCTCCAGGCTGATTCAGGGGTGTTGAGGTCAAACTCTGACTGCAGGCAGACAAAGGTGGTCGTGCCGGCTTGGAGGATGGCGGTGAGGAGATTGGTGGTAAGGGCATCATCTGTGCAAGAGGCGGGGAAACCTCCTGCAATGAGGTGGCCTGGAATTACCCAGTTTGAGTAGGGGGTGGGGCCGCTGTGTGTTGAGAGGTACACTGGACATAGGGATTTGGGGACGATGGTGGTTTTGAGGACAGGAGAAGGAGGACCGGTCATTTTTCCCTCAGGAGTGTCGGAGAGCGGGTGGAAATATGTATGTGGATTTGTTTTTAGCTGGTGGTGTGTGGTACATACAGGTGCAAAGCCACGAATATTATGGAGAAGATGGAAGGTGCTCAGGGGATTATATCCGTCTATGGTTCGTTTGTAGGGGGAATTTGAGGGTTTGTTCTGCCAAGGGGCTGGTTTCCCAAAGTGAACTTTTTTCTAAATGCAGCTGCATTTGGTAGGTTGGTTGCATTTAATTTGTATGTTAGACATATAATATGACGTATTCAGACGATGAAAGCCGCAATGGCAAGATATGGGCCGTAAGTGCTATGATCATTACGTTCCAGATTTTGTAATGTCTTGATTCCCCTCAGTCGACTAATTCCCTCCTTTCTTTTGATATTCCAGTTATCTGACGTTCATACAGATTACAAGGAAAACTTAGAATGGTGAGTGCTGCAACTTGTGGCATCCAAGGCTCTAATGACCATCCGGCACCCCCTTGACCTTGACCACGCCCCTCTCTCTCCACCACTCCCTCACCCTCAATTCCTTCCCCCCTCTTCAATCAACACCAGGGCCGAACGCCTATGCAACACAGACATCTACAAACATGACACTGTCATCATTGCAGGTGACGTCTCAGACGACATTGCCACTCTCACCAAGACCCTCCAAACCTTCTCGTCTGCCTTTAAACACACATTTTTCATCCCCGGTAACCACGACATATGGGTCCGCAGAACAGAGCGTGGTTCCTACGACTCTCTGGGCAAATTAGCCAAAATCAACCACATTTGTGCCCAACTGGGAGTCCATACCAAACCCACTAAAATAGCCAATTGTAACGGGGCCTGGATATTCCCCATTTTAAGTTGGTACCATGCATCTTGGGATAGAGAACCAGACATTCTGGGGGCCACTCCTATTGAAAAAGTCATGCTGGACTTCCATGTATGCAGCTGGACCAGTATGCCTGGGCTTGTTACCAGTGACGATTCTATTGCTCGTCATTTTGATGAGTTGAATGAGCCCCATTTTAGCGCTGCATTGCAACAAATACAAAAAGAAGCTGCAGTTTATGATAGTCACGAGGATGGAGGAGACATGAAGAAGAGCCCATCATCTCTTCCTCCTCCTATTATCTCCTTCTCCCATTTCCTCCCACTCCAATCCCTCCTCCCAGAAAAAAGATGGCTCCACTTCCCCAATCTTGCCAAAGCCTGTGGATCAGACTACCTAGCAGACCGAGTGAAGCAACTCTCCCCCATGGCTCACATATACGGCCACACACACTTTTCTCAAGACACAGTCATTGACGGTACCAGGTACATCCAGTGGCCGCTGGGCTATCCTGCTGAGCAGAAGAAGAGGAGGGGTGGGGGAGAGGGGTGGGGACCGATGTTGCTATATGATGCTGCATTAGGAGGGGGTATGAGTGAGGAGAGGGATTGTTATTGGAGCAGGTTTTATAGAGTGAATAAGAGAGAGCCAGCTGTTACGCAGCCTGCTCCTTGGGCTAATACATCTTGATCCTTGAGTAGTAGTAGTAGTAGTAGTAGTAGTGTATAAATCTAGTATCGTGTTACATGTCTTTTTGTTTGTGTCTGGAGGCATGTAATTGTTCTAAAATCTTAAATCCAACCTGCTATGTATATTGTGCTGATATGTAAAAAGAAAATCGGGAGAACGACGGGGGAAAAAAAATCCAAACTTTTGGGGAAAGAGGAAGATACCCTTCCAAAAAGTCAAAGCAAATTAATAGAAGTGGGATTACGTACACACCTAGAGATAGATACAACTGCTTTTGTTAGTTGTAGTTTAAAACAGCCATATCTACCATCTTTCAGAGCCAGCTACGGAATCCTCCAGCTGGCTCCTTCTTTGGCTCTTCTTTGACAACTGGAATTTGTGGTACTTCAGGCTGCAAAATAGAAAGGTAGAGGGAAAAGGAGGGTTAGTCTACATGTAATGGTAAGAGATAAAGAGACACATGGAGGAGGGAGGAGGAAGAAATGGAGCAGCAGAGAACAATAGTGGTGATGGAAGGAAAAGTAGCAGTTGACCGGATCCAAAGTATGGGCGACATGGTGGGCAGTAGTGTCTCTATACAAAAAACACATACCCACACATCTATATCTATCTGTTGCTTGCCCTTCAGTCAACTACTGGTACCATGGTACTGTTCTCTGCATCTGCTGCCTCATATCACAACCAACACAGTTCTTCTTCTTCTCATCATCATCATTATCATTATTGCTCCTCCAAGTATTTGAAATTCTATCACTTACCGCTCCAACTCTGCCAGACAGCAAGTTCTCCTCGAAAGTCTGAGTAAATCCAGTAGCAATAATAGTCACATGAATCTCCCCTTCATAAGCATCATCAATAACAGCACCAAAGATGACATTAGCTGAAGGATCAGCCAGAGAGGTGACCACCTCTGACACTCTATTCACTTCAGCAAGGGTAAGATCACGACCTCCAGTGATGTTGTAGACAATACCTGTCGCACGCTCAATGGATCTCTCAATCAACGGAGCACTAGTGGCGGCCAATGCAGCTTCTTCGGCACGGTTCTTGCCTGAAGAGACACCTACGCCCAACATGGCCGTGCCAGAGTTGCACATGATTGCTTTGACATCGGCAAAATCGACATTGACCAGACCGGGGATGGTGATGATGTCGGAGATTCCTTGGACTCCTTGTCTGAGGACGTCATCAGCGAGGAGGAAGGCGTCTTGGAGAGGGGTGCTCTCTCCGACGACGTCCAAAAGGCGGTCGTTGGGGATGACGATCAAGGTGTCGACGTTTTTGCGGAGGGTTTCAATGCCATCAGTGGCCTGGGAGGCACGGCGGCGGCCTTCGAAAGTGAAGGGGTAGGTGACAACACCAACGGTCAAGATGCCCATGTCCTTAGCAACGCGAGCTGCAACTGGGGCAGCACCAGTACCAGTGCCACCCCCCATTCCTGCGGTGATGAAGACCATGTCGGCGCCGGCAACAGCTGAAGCAACCTCTTGGTGAGACTCCATGGCGGCATCCTCACCCTTGTTGGGGTTGCCTCCCGTTCCGAGGCCACGAGTGAGTTCTGAGCCAATCTGGAGCTTGTTCATTGCCTGGTGGCCTTCAAGAGCCTGGGCATCGGTGTTCACAGCCCAGAATTCCACACCCTGTGATCGAGAAATATTTGAAATTCAAGAAGGTTAGAAATCGCCTCAAATTACTCATAAAGTGGTGCCATTTACCCGAGGGCAGACACTATAGGTAGACTTACTTGAAGACCACTGCTGATCATACGATTAACAGCATTTCCTCCACCTCCACCAACACCGATGACTTTGATGCGAGCATCTCCGCCAACTGGGCCGTATCCACTGGATTCATACGATGCTGCAACGGTTGGGGAGTGGCTGAGGCCGCGAACAGTCTTGATAAATGGAGCAATCTTGTTAGAATGTTTCACTGGGGTTCCAGTGATGCGAGCGACTTTGCTCAAGCCCATTCCTGGGGCGACGATTGCCTTAAGGCCCTTGTTAGAGATCTTAGTAGACTGCATGGTAATTTTATTTATGTTCAGAGTGTTGTGGGTACGTGATAAAAGCAATCTATTTGACTTTCACTCACCCGTTTCTCCAAATTCAAATTTTAGAGAGAGAGCCAGGGGACTCTATTTCAGTGAATTTCACGTCCTCGATTTCCGTCACAGTCAACCCGATAATCATGTTTTGTCAATCTATACGCCTCGTCAAGGGAAATGCACCGTTGCAATGCAAATGCGCCTCCCCAAACCACAATGGATTACTTGGCATCCACAACCCAGAGAAGAAATCACGCACGTATCAACCAAATTTTCATAGAAAACTATCATCAATCCACCTATTATTGCATCTAGACTCCATTAAATGCTCATTCTCCGCTTCATCTCTCGCAATTGTCGCATCTCTAGCCACTCTCATCACCGCCACATCTCTCCCCGCCCATGCTGTAACCCAAGAACAACTCCTCTTCTTAGACGCCTGGCGAGCAGTAGACCGTGCCTACGTAGACAAAACCTTTAACGGCCAAAACTGGTTCAAAAAACGAGAAGACTTTCTCAAAAATGTCCCCATGTCCAACAGAGTAGACACATACAGGGCCATACGCTCCTTGCTCTCCTCTTTGGACGACCCCTTCACCCGCCTCCTCGTCCCAGACCAATATGCAGCTCTTGCCAGTACCACTTCTGGATCAGGTACTGGTATTGGAGTAGAAGTCAGCTTTAATGGCAATGGTGAGCTGGTAGTGGTAGCTCCTACTCCTGATGGTCCTGCAGAAGCTGCTGGGATCAGGCCGGGGGATGAGATTGTGGAGATTGATGGGAAGAAGACCAATGAACTTTCCCTGTATGCAATAGGAGGTATGTTGCAGGGTCCTTCGGGGACTCAAGTACAACTCAAAATCCTTCCTTCTTCTACTTTGTTCAATGGTAGTATTAAGGGATCTGAGAAGGAGTTGACACTGACACGTGCTGCCATTACGTACAACCCAGTCGATGCAGCAGTATGCAGCAAGACGACTACTACTAGTAATAATGATAAACAGACAAATATAAATATAGGATACATCAGGATAGCAACCTTCAGCTCCAAAACACCAGATAGAGCATTAGAAGCCATTCAATCTCTTAAAACAGCAGGAGTAGATAAATTTGTCCTCGATCTACGAAACAATGGAGGGGGAAGCTTCCCCGCTGGGGTGAAGGTAGCTCAAATGTGGATCCCCAAGGGAGACATCGTCCTCATTGCTGATGCACAAGGGGTGAGAGATGTGTATGAAGCTCAAGGAAGAGCAGAGGAACCTTCAGTACCACTGACAGTGCTGGTCAATAGAGGTACTGCCAGTGCTTCCGAGGTACTGTCTGGGGCGTTAAAAGATAACAAGAGAGGGGTTATTGTGGGAGAGAGGACGTTTGGAAAGGGACTGATTCAAACATTGGTACCATTGTCAGATGGATCTGCTGTAGCAGTTACAGTAGCCAAGTATCAGACACCTAGTGGGATTGATATTAATAAGATTGGGATTACTCCTGATGTGAAGTTGTCGGCTGAGGAGCTGGCAAGTGTGCCGATGAATGGTAAAGCATTTTGTGCTGCTATGGCAACCATGCCTGATGTGTTTTGATAATAATAGACGTTATTGATTACAAGTATGAAAAGCATTGATGGAAATATAATATACTGTATCATTATATCATCACATCAAATCAGATCATGATTATATGACCTTCCCCGATGGCAGTTGTTGCACCCAGAGCACTCTCTACCTCATGTAATTTGATATGAATAGAATCCAGTCTCTTTCTGATAATAAAATTGTCACCACTATCACTATTTCTTGTATTGCATCTCATGAATTGTTGTGACAACCTTGCTGATGGTTGTGTCTTCTTATTATTACCGCTAATGATCTGTGTGATAGCACTTTCAACATCACTACCAACATGATCAACCAACATCTTCTCTACATCATCCAACTCCAACTGCCTGGCTGCTATAGTCATTATCCCAATTAATGAATTCCTCGTACTATCCCTGCTGAGTGAATCTTCACCACCACCTTGTCGCTGCCTATGTATATCTATAGTAGCTTGTAGAGATTTGAGCAACAGTCTCTGAGCCACCACTTCTCCTCTGTGCACCTCTTCCACGCCAGCTGCTTGGTGGCACAGCTCCTGCATGAGAGAGACTTGGGAAGCTAGATGGTCTCTTGTTTTGGCCAAGTCTGAGATGGAGGTGAGTCGTGATTGCAGCTCTGTTTGTTGGGAATGGATGGCAGTTTGCAATTTTGAGGTTTGGGTGTGGATAGTGGCTTGTTCATGTTGGAGACGGGAAAGCTGATTGGGAATGGATGGAGGTGGTGGTGGAGCAGGGACAGATGGAGGCTGAGAGGTTGGGGCTATGAAAGCTACTACTACTGGTTGATGAGGTGGAGGTGGGGGTGCTGGAGTTGAAGTGGGAGCTGCTCCTCTTGGGGTTGGAGCTGCGACGCCCCCTCCTCCTCGGGGAGTTGCTAATGCCTGCGCGTAGGAAATTCCACCACGTGGGGTTGGTAATGGCAGTTGGCTGCTAATCCGCGATCTTTGATCAATTTTTGTTTGTGTCCTAGGAGTTGGAATGCTAGTAGAGCCATGACGTGATGGTTCTTGGGCATTTCTTGGAGAATTATTTGAAATAGCTGGGGACAAACCTTCCAGCTGAAAATTCAAACGAGGAACCAGTTGTTTACCCCTTCCAGTCATATTGATCGATTGTAATAAGAAGGGTGTCGTATGAACCAAATATTTCAACAGCTCACCTTCCTCTGCTGGTGTTTGAAATAGAGGAGCAGACGACATGCTGATTGGGAGCTTCTTCTCCTTTCCACTTTCCTCAGTATGGGCAAGCCTTTCTCCACCTGTGTGTGGTGGTTGACACCAATCATTCAAAGTCAAATATCAACAAGCTGTGTTGGCATGTATCCTGGAAATTTCAACCCAATCAAGCTGTAACCAACCAACAATAGAGGATATGCTCCCTGCCAGTGGATCCAAAGAGGAATATGCAAGTCTTCCCCTCTCTCACTCTCTGAGCCTGGACATTGCCTCAGTCCACACGGATGGATGATCTGGTACAAATTAGCATCGCACATGCACTAACCCGTGTATAAGACCGATAGGCAGTGTATATACTAGTCTGCTCAGCCATTTATCGGGCAGGATCGTGCGTAGATTCCACACAACACTCTTATTCGATTCTTAAAAGTTGTCAAAATATCTTCTTTGAATAGGTTTGATACCATTACAGCTAGGCACGCACTACACATGCATAGACTGTTTAATTACATACAATCTCGTGGTGTGTCGAGGAAATCCCCACGTCATCTCCCTCCTTCCCCAATGCCACCACCTCGTCGTCACCACCACCACATCTGCAATTCTTCCTCTTCCGGAGAGCCCGAGCCTAGTGCTGGCCTTCTCAGTTTACAAGACGCTTATGAAACCCTAGGAGTCAAAGAGGGTGCTACCAGCGACGACGTAATTGCAGCCAAAAATAGACTACTCTCCCGACACAATGACAATGAACCAAAAAGAGCCCAAATTGAAACTGCCTATGATGTCATCTTTATGCACCTCATGAAGGCCAGGCTCTCTGGTGAACTCCCAGTCAGCGCTAGAGTCAGGTTTGCCGACGTAGTATCATCTCCTAAGAGAAAATCCTCTTCTTCTGATAGATCATCCAGCCGCCAACAACCACCAAGACAACTCCCTGGAGGCCTCCTCCTCCAACCCTTTTCCGATCAACAAACCTCAACCACATCAGGCGCCATCTTTGCTGCCTTGTTGACCTGGTCAATGATCCAAGCTCTAGCTGAACCTCCTTCAATGGCTGCAGTAGATGTTCCTGGGTTACAAATAGCACTAGGGTCTGCTGCTTCTGTGTATCTGTTGAGGGAGAAGAAGAAGGCCACCCTGCCAAGAGCGCTGGGGATTACCTTTCTGGGTCTACTGGTGGGTACTCTAGCTGGAGGGTTGGTTGAGACTTGGTTGAGAGTGGATATAGTGCCAATAGGCAGTTTTAATTCTCCTGGTGTGTTGGTTGGGGAGTTTAGTATTGCAGGATTGTTGGCAAGTTGTCTTTTGCTTGCGTAATATGTGATGTGATGTGATGTGCTTTATTATCTCTGTTGTGGGGAGACTTGAATGTAACTGATGCCGATTGTGAATTTTACATACATTTATGCCTAGTGAATAGAGAAAAGTATGCTGTCATGATATGGGTAGAAAAAAAAATCGAAAAAAAATCTGATACATTGTATACATACTAAGTATGGTTGTTGACATCACAGGGAAAATAAAAATAAAAATTCCATGAAATATACAATACAAGGTGGGTGGGTAAGTTGGTACACAGATGACATCAACGCATTATAAATATGATTGTTGATTGTTGTTGCTGAGTTGAAAAATTGCAATTATAGTCTATTCCATCATCATCTTCTCTCTCTTGGGTGAAGGTTCCCCATCATCACTAGCATCAGCATTGATAACAGTAGTTGCCGTATTGGTAGTGATAGATGATAATAAAGCTTGTGCTTCAATTGCAAATCTACTGGAAGAAGAAGATCTAGTCAGGCGAGCTTTAGAAAGGTCCAAGGCACGTTTTCTCTTTCCCCGTGGTGATGATGGTGAAGCTGATGAGGGTGGCCGGCCTACTTTGAGCTTGTACTGAGACTTGTTGTGTTCTGCAGCCCAAGTGTCAAACCTCCTTTGACCTAGTCCGAATAGAGTGCATACGTCTCTGGCTTTTTTAGCTGTTTTTGAGTTTTCCAAGGTGGATGTGACTCTTTCTTCTAATCGCTGGCTCACTGCTTGAAGACGTTGGGCTTCTATTGGGGTGTAGGCGTGGGAAGGAGTTTTCAGTTGTTTCTTGGTGAAGGCGAGGGTGTTGACAGTGATACCCGTTCTGAAAGAGGAGCTTTTGATGGCGTAGCCGAAGAGTTTGGTGGCAGTCATGTCTGGATCGTCTTCTTGTGGGGCCGTGGCATGGCTGATCAAGAGCGTGTTGCTGATGGCTGTCATTCGAAGAGCCTGGGTGTCGGGGAAAGGCGGGAGATGTAATTGGGGGGAAGGGAGGTGAGGATAGGTATCAAATTATTGCACAGTTGTTTTTTGATGAGATGATCGTTCTCGTGATGCGTTGAAACTCACCTGGCTGTCCATAACTCCCAAAGGAATTGAATAAAATTAAAGGGAGCGATTGAACAATAAAACTGATGGCTACCGAAGGCTTATTTGCTGCGCTCACATATCCGCATATTGGACTGATACTTGTCTGAAGATATTGTAACCAGTTTATTTCTCGAGAATGTGTACAAAGTGCAGGGAGTTGACTCCTCCACTTTGAGAAAAGAGAGGAAAGGAAACGACCATGGACGTCGTCGAATTGTGGACCAGGGCCCTTGCTTCAAACTCCACCATCAGTGCTTGACGCATTGCACATCAACTTATTCCTTCGATGTATACTACCCTTCTTTGATTCAAATACTGCACTGTAAGCGTGAAACAAAGTCTGTTATTTGATTTTGGGCAATTTCAGCAAAAGGCTTTTTTTTTTAATACTTCATTCTAGGATAAAATGAAGGTCTTTGCTGAAACGAACACGTTAATGTGGGCAGCAGGAGGTACAGCAGCCTACTTTGCTGTCCATTGGTACACTTCTGCCCCTAAACTGCCATCGAGCGGACCCACTGGTTTCGACGACTACCTCAAGAAACAGATCGACAACCCTTGTGACCAGGTGGCAAGCACCAATACCAACTCTTCATTACAACCTGTAGCAACAAGCTTTGAAGCTTACCTCAGAAAACCCATCTCCAACCAAGATCAAAGCCTTGAACCCTCATTCACGACAACATCAACACCTTCAGGCCCTCCACCCGACTCCATCCCCATCCCCATCCTCTTCGGCACTGAATACGGCTTCTCAAAAGAAGTATCAGAAAAACTCTGCGATCACCTCACATCTTCATCTTACCAAGATCAAAAGCAATACTATCCTGTACTACTGGACATGGCTGACTACCCAGAGGGTCTCTCCTCACTCACCGAATTTCAAGCCCTCCTTGTCGTCTGCTCAACCCAGGGGGATGGTGTTCCCCCTGGTGACGCCAGAGAATTCTGCGACTGGCTGGGAAGCAGTGCAGCCCCTCCCCTGGGTGAGCTCTGCTTCTCTGTAGCTGCTCTTGGAGATAGATCATACACCCACTTTGCAAGATGTGGAAAGACATTAGATGCGCGGTTGGAAGCGTTGGGAGCGGGGAGGTTGGCACCAAGAGTGGATGTGAACAAAGAAGATTGGGCTGCAATTAATGGCTGGATTAGCAGTGTTGTTGCATCTTTGAACCAACTCCCATTGAAAACAGCAGCTCAGCTGGACTGGCCAGTTGAGGGTGATTGTGAGGAAGATGGAAAGACAAAGAAGAAGAAATGGAACAGAGGTAGACCTTATCCAGCCAAAGTCATTGCAGTGGAATCTCTCTGTACTCTTACAGATAAGGACGATAAGAACACAGTCAGAGTGGAGCTGGATCTTGGAGATTCTGAGCTCACTTACCTTCCAGGAGATGCCCTGGGTGTGTGGCCCAAGAATAATCCTGCTGTCGTTGATGACCTGCTGAGCCTGCTGGGGGTTGATGCTACTACTACTGCTAATGAAAAGGTGCTGGTGCAGGTGCCTTCTTGGCATTATGAAGATGACCTCGCTCCTAAAGGGGGTACAATGCCGTTAAGACGTGCATTGGAGTACTGCTATGATCTGAAAACACCCCGACCTGAGCTGTTTTCATTTCTCAAGGGCCAGATTATGAAAATGACAAATAACGATAATGGTATGAACGCTGCTACTGGTGTTTCTGCAGGAAAAAAAGGTCACAGAGGAGGAGACAGTGTTACTGAACTCTCCTCCCCACCATCCCCTCCCTCTTCCACTACCAATGGTTGTGAGAATGGTTGTGTTATTGACAAGCTCGAAACATTAAACGAATTACTAACAGATCCAACCAAATTAGAAGCCTATCTCGAACCTCGCCACATAACCGACATCTTGCGTTCCTTCTCCCCAGCCAAACCTACCCTAGGTGACCTACCCTCCATCCTGCGTCCCCTCCAGCCCCGTCTCTACTCCATTTCATCATCGATAAAAGAACATCCCACCAGGGTGCAAGCCACCATTGCTCTGGTGAAATATGAAAGCCTAGGGGAGGAGAGAGTGGGCGTTGCTTCCACTCAGTTGGGAGAACATGTCGGTCCCGGGGACGTTGTGTCCGTGTATATAAGTAAGAATCCTGATTTCAGGCTTCCTGCTGATGATAGTAAGCCTATTATAATGGTCGGGCCAGGAACTGGTCTGGCTCCTTTTAGATCATTCATGATGGAGCGGCTTCTGACTATTTCAAGCAATGATGATGGAGACAGCCATAACAAAGACATGAAACAAAAACGTCTAGGAGAAGCTGTATTGTTCTTTGGATGCAGAAGAAGAGACCAAGATTACCTGTATGGTGATAGACTAGAAGAGTGGGCAGCAGAGAAAAAACTGACACTGTTCACCGCTTTTTCAAGAGAAAAAGACGGTGCCAAAGTGTATGTTCAAAACAAGCTCAGAGAGGCAGGTGATTTGGTATGGGAGTTGTTGGACACAAAGGGAGGGCATTTCTATGTGTGTGGAGATGCTGCACATATGGCTGGTGATGTTGAGAAGGCGTTGCTGGAGATTATTGAGAAGAAGCAAGGGGGAGGGTTGGAGGGAGCTAAGCAATATTTGGAAGCTTTGTCTAATTCGGACAGATACCAGAGAGATGTATGGTTTTAAATAATACTGTGTTGGTATTGTTGTTATAGTATTATGTCGTAGTAAAGAGATTGAATTCCTTGTTTTTGTTTTTTTTATTACATTTTCCACCCCCCCCATTTTCATCAATTCTTGTTCCCCCTTTTAAATCGTTCCAAAACAACAGGTAAATTCGCCTGAAATTCCGTCCATCCGAGGAAGCTTCCTTCCCTTCGAGGTTCCCAAGATGTAGATACTATACCATATGAAATACCAGCTAATCCTCCTCCCCAGGCAAGCGATTGAATGCTATACACAATCCAGGTGGGAATGTCCAGATCGTGTTTAATTTTGAGGTAGTAAAAGAGAGGGAGGAGAGTGAGGCCAAAGAATATGGGAGTTCCTGCAAATATGATGATTCTTTTGAGCATGCGATCTGTGACTACGGTGGGGACTGCGGCAGTGGGGTCGTAGTCATCTATCGGTGCCTGATTGGTGGTGGTAAATTGTTGTGGTCGTTGTTGTTGATTGGCGGGAGTCGATCGGATTGTTTGTGGTTGAGCTGTTTCTATTGTGTTGGGTTGTGGGGTGTTTCGTGATGAGGTATTGCCTCTTTTGCTAGACTTGACAGCTGGTTTATCGTTGGCTGTGCTGCCAAATCCGCCCTTGTTGGAATTTACAATTAATTTCAACTGGCGTCCTTTATATGAAGCTACATGGGTTTTTGAGGGGATGATTGAAGTCATCATGATGTTGGATATTCAGACATTATATACTATCGCAATCTGAAATTCCCTGTGTTTTGAGATTAGCAACCTCCAACCATCATCTCTAATTTTTCTATTCGGCGCTCCACCCATCATCGCTGATCGGCCATGCACTCAAAGTCATCCTCCCTTCACAACGCTACCACATTTTGAAAGGATCGTATTTAACATGCAGAGATCAACATCAGCAGCAGCCTCCTTGGTGCGTTCAGCACTTAGGAGTGGAATCATTGATCTGCCAAAGTTCTCCAACACAGGAAGCCTTTCTCTCATTGCTCGCGGTTTTGCCAGCGATGCCAGCCTTAAGAAGACCGCTCTTTACGATTTCCACGTAGAACATGGTGGTAAGTCACCAATGCGCCTTATTCCACTCCCAATTTCTCCCTTCTCTCTCCAACTACATCCTCCTCCGCCCCTCTCTCTCACACACAAACACACCCTACTACCTACCCACCCATACTCACAGGTAAAATGGTCCCATTTGCCGGCTGGTCCATGCCAATCCAATACAAAGACACCATCATGGAGTCCACTATCCACTGTAGAACACACGCCTCCATCTTTGACGTCTCTCACATGTGTGGCCTTACCCTCTCCGGTAAAGATGCCATCACCTTCCTTGAGACTCTGGTAGTGGCAGATGTTGCCAGTCTACAAGACGGCACTGGTACCCTCAGTGTATTCACCAATGAAAAAGGAGGCATCATTGACGACACAGTCATCACTCGTGTGACAAAAGACGAGATCTACCTGGTGGTCAATGCAGGATGCAGAGAAAAGGATCTGGCCCATTTGGAAGCTCAGCTGAAGAAGTTTTCTGGAGATGTCAAGATGACTGTGCACGATGACCGTGCTCTCCTGGCTTTACAAGGCCCAGAAGCTGCTGCTGTGTTGCAGCCGTATGTTGAAGAGGATCTTTCCAAGGTTTACTTTTCAAACTTTAGGAAACTCAACATTGACGGTGTGCCTTGCTTTTTGACTCGTACCGGATACACTGGTGAAGATGGCTTTGAGCTGTCTATCCCAAACAGTAATGTCCTTACTATTGCAAAGAAATTGGTAGCTGATGACAGAGTAAGAATGTGTGGCTTGGGTCCACGTGACTCTCTCAGGCTGGAAGCCGGCCTCTGTCTGTATGGCAACGATCTCACAGAAGACATCACCCCCATCGAAGCCGGCCTCACCTGGACCATCGCCAAGAGCAGACGTGAAGCCTGCGCTTTCCTCGGTGGTGACGTTATCAAAAAACAACTGGCAGATGGCGTATCTGTCAGAAGAGTAGGTTTTATTGCTGGTGGAGCTCCTCCCCGACAAGGTTCACCTGTGCTCACTGCTGATGGAAAAAAGGTCGGTGAGATTAGTAGTGGTGGGTTCAGTCCTTGCTTGAAGAAGAATATCGCAATGGGCTATGTGGACAAGGCATTTGCTAAAGCTGGTACTGAGCTCAAGGTAGAGGTCCGTGGAAAGCAGAGTGAGGCGGTGGTTACTAAAATGCCATTTGTAGAGACACATTATTACAAGTAAGTAGGGGAGAAATGAATAGATGTGGAGGCTGTAGGGAGCAGGTTGGATGCCCCTTCTTTTTTTGCTGTACTGATGATAGAGCATAATTAATATACAAAATATATAACATAAACTACTTTCTTTTCCTCAACAAAGAGAAACTAATCCACAAACATGCATGTCAGAAATGAATGTATAAAATTCTATTGAGAGAGAGCAATTTCTGTAACGACGACCTACACAAATCTTTACCATTATTACTATCCCCATCCTCTATCACTTCCTCCTCCTCCTCCTCCTCCTCCTCCTCCTCTTCGGGATCCCAAGGTGAAACCTGTCCCAAATCCAGCAACTGCTCCTAAAGCTGCTGTAATAATCAGAGCTACTTTAACTTTATTCTCTATATCACCAATTTGTTCCTTTATTGGCTGCTTGATGCCTTCCACAAAGGGAGTCAGTATTGGCGTTAGTAATGGGTCAATGGTGTCCAACACCTCACTGAGTGGGAGCTTCTCCAAAGGACTGTCCGCAATACTACGAGATACCGCCTCTGCATAGGTGATGTTTTTACCACCCTGTGAGTTGCTGTTGCCGATGATGGTGTCGAGGACGACTTGGCCGATGATCCTGCCTCTCTCTTTCAGAAGGGGGGAGATCTCCCTGATTTGGGCCCGGTATTCATTCTTGAATCGGCGTTGGAGTTGTCTTTCCATATAAATGACTTGTCGGCGTTGGTTGTGGAAGATGTCTGTGACCCAGGTGAGAGCTGGAGGGAGGATGGAGAAGAGGGCATCTGACCAAGTAGGGGGGAGGAGCCTGCTGTTGGGAGGGGCAACGACGACGGTGGGTTGATCGGTGGATTCAGCCATGTTTCGAGAGGTAATAACGTTTCTTATGGGATTCTACTGTATCTTTATACTGTAATAAGTGCGTGGATCTGTGATGCATGCACAGATACTATGAATTTTGGGTGTTTTTGTAATTCTTAGACTGAATTGGCCGGAAATGGAGGATGAGAGCGAGGATAAAAGAGGATAGGAGGGATGATCATATTGGCTATTAGATGCACATTTGAGAATATATCATATGTGCAGTGTCACGTTGAGGACCTAATTCCAGATCTATCGTCAGTTTTTAGTCTAGTTGCCATCGCCAAGGTATATATAATGACACAAATGCTTCTTCCAAATAGTAAGCCTCTCACATTAGGCTCTAGAACTACCCAATTCACACACAATGCTCTCAACCCATTCGTCTCATCTAAGCCAATGCGTAATGGTAACAATGGTAAGAAGAAGAGATCTTCTTTCCTCTCTCCACAAACATGTGATGATACACCTTCTCACATTCCCTCGCTCATTCATCCCCCACTCCATCCCATAGGCATATCTAGAAGCCTTGTCATCTCAGCAGCCCAAAAGATCCAGAAAAAAGACGGCAAGGAACAAGAAGTCTTCCTCGGCGTCAAGGGCAACGCCCAACTCCTCGGCATGAAGGGTGCCGACAAGGAAACCAACATCTGGAAAATCCGTCTCCAGCTCATGAAACCAGTCACTTGGATCCCCCTCATCTGGGGTGTCTTATGTGGTGCAGCTGCTTCTGGTAATTTCGAATGGACTCCCGATAATGTTGCTAAATCTCTTCTCTGCATGGTCATGTCGGGCCCGCTCCTCACTGGCTACACTCAAACCATCAATGATTGGTACGACAGAGAAATTGATGCCATTAACGAACCCTACCGCCCAATCCCCTCTGGTGCCATCTCCGAGGGAGAAGTCAAAGCTCAGATCTTAATTTTGTTGGCTGGAGGTCTCGGCGTCGCTGCAATCTTGGATGCTTGGGCCGGCCACACCGAGCCAACCATGCTGGGCCTGGCTGCAGGCGGCTCTCTAGTGTCCTACATCTACTCTGCCCCTCCCCTCAAGCTCAAACAAAGTGGGTGGATTGGAAACTATGCGCTGGGATCATCTTATATTGCTCTGCCCTGGTGGGCAGGTCAAGCTCTGTTTGGTACCCTCAGCTTTGATGTCATCGTCTTGACCATCCTCTACTCCATTGCCGGCCTGGGTATCGCCATCGTCAATGATTTTAAATCAATAGAAGGAGATAGAGCCATGGGACTGCAATCGCTACCTGTAGCATTCGGAGTTGAAACTGCGAAATGGATTTGTGTTACATCCATCGACATCACTCAATTGGGCATTGCTGCCTACTTGGCATTTGGCCTGGATGAGCCAGTGTATGGAGCAGTGTTGACTGCGCTCATCTTGCCTCAAGTATTTGCTCAGTTTAAGTATTTCATTCCAGATCCAGTTGCTAACGATGTCAAGTATCAGGCATCTGCACAGCCATTCTTGGTGTTTGGGTTGTTGACTGCTGGTCTGGCTATCGGTCACCATAATCAGCTCTTGACTGGAATGTAAAGTGGGGGAAAAGAGTGGTTTCATGTTTTGTTTATTGATCAACTTTGCATTTAATGTACACATGCATAAACGCAATCCTTACAGATATATCTATCTGTTAAAATTTACAAACATGTATGGAAGTATGGACAAAATAATGAGGGAAAGCAAATACATTTGCCCATCCAGGAGGGCACATATCACTCTGTTCACTGACTAAAAACTTAGCCTTAAACTTGGAAAATGGGGGAATGGTAACAAATTCTATTATTATATTTACTTCTTACTCTTTATTTCTGAAACTAATCTTTGCGACTTAAGTTTCTGATTACCAAAACCAGTGGTAAAACCTTACATCATCACAAACAAACAAACAAACAAACAAACAAACAAACAAAAACCAGGGAGGGGGAAAGGGATGCTATGCATCCGCTACAGCATCACATCTTCTGCACTCCTACCTGCACCTGCATTCAGCTGTGCAGCAGCAACTGCAGCAGTAGTAGCTACCACTACGAGATTCTATCCACCACCACCGCCGTCACCGCCTGTACTAGTGGTCCTTTTAATAATATTCTTATTAAAGATTCTCATCAAATGAGCCTTCACCGTCACCAAGCAGACCTTTTTATCTGTGGTCAACAAATCATCAGGCAGTTTACTTCCTAAACTGCTCAAGTCTTCAAGCAACTGAGTCAAACGAGCAGCGCTTGTATCCACATCATTTTCTGTGCATGTACTATTAAGTTTCTGCATGATGGTGTTCATTTGTGTGTGTATGCGATCTACTTCGCGTATAGGTGCCGAATCTGGAAGTGTGATCTTGGAAGGAGCAGTGTTGGCAATATTATCAGTATTAGTAAGAGCAGCTCCTACCCCTATTCTTGCTGCATTGCTATTATTGTTATTAATGCCAATGTTGTTGTTGCTTCTAACTCTGTTGGCAGCTATTCTTGGTAGTTGGGCCATAGTGTTGTTGTTGGTTGAATTGGGGTTCATGTTGGTCGCTGCCATTTGACCTAGTCCTGCAGGCTGGAATTGTGGTCTGATATTACCAATGTTATTATTATTATTATTATTCACGACCTGTTTGTTCACACCAGTGAGAACTGCTTGTATTAGGCCATTAAAGTCAGGTCGGTTCGCTAAATTGCCAGGAAGCTGCATTGTTGGTCTCACTCCAAAGGGAGGCATTCCTAAGGGTGGCCCAGAAGGAGGTGGAGGTGGGGCTCCATACATGTTGCCTGGTCTTATGTTATTGTTGTTGTTGTTATGAGGAAGAGGCATGTGCCCGAACTGAGGAGGCTGTGGCTGTAGCCGAGAAGGAGGAGGATGAGGAGCTCGTCGTTGCTGCTGCTGCTGCTGTGGTTGGTGTAAAGAGCTCATAATATGATTAATAGCTCCACTGGATGATATGTAATCCAATACATCCTTGAGTTCCTTTTCAGCAGCGTTAGCACGATTATCAGCTGCAATGAGCGCTGATCTCAGCGATGCAACTTGGTGGGATAGTTGGTCATTTTGCATTCGGATGTAGCTGTTTGCAGAGGCAAATTCACGGTACCCTGATCTAGCGGATCTATGGGGCCATGGAATCAAGGGAGGGGCAGCCATATAATGAGTATTAGTATTAGTATTAGTAGTAGTGGTGGTGCCATGACCAGCAGTGTCTGGTGCAGTTTGACCTTGTCGTTTCCTTCTTCTTGTTCCAGAGGCAAGCCCTGGTTCTTCATTAATCATAGCGATGCCATCAGCTGCTGCTGTTCCAGTTTCTTGCTGCTGCTGCTGCTGCTGCTGCTGTTCTTGGCTATGTGCTGCATCACTTTCCTTTTCAGCTGCCGCCTTTTCTGTTGCTGCAACTACCGCCGCCGCTGCTGCTGCTGCCTTTTCCTTATCCATTTCAGTCTTATTTTTCTGAGATAATACTTCCAATATTTTTTCAACTCCTAGAATATGAATATCATGACCAGAAGAAGCAGGATCATCATTATTGCTATTATTATTGTTATTGTCCATATCTCCACTTTGGTGGTGATGCTCTGCTGATGCCGTTCCTTGTTGCTGTTGTTGTTGTGATGATGGATGTGCAGCTGGTTGGCTGTATACAGTCGATATTGCTGGACCCCCACCCCCACCACTGGGGGTGCTATCATTATTATCAGTATTATGTCCACCAGCAGTGGCGGCAACAGCGGCACCCAGCCCCACACCATGTTGTTGTTCTTGCTGTTGTTCTACTCCAGTAGCACCAATCTGTCCATCTAAAGCCTTACTAGCAAAGTTGAAAGCTACTCTCTCTGCTATTGGCTCTGAGAGAGGCATTCTAAATCTCTTGAAAAGGATGTGCCATGTCATCTTCCAGGAGACAGTGTGGCCCAGGACAATTGAAACATGGCCATGGATGACAAAAGCAGCAAGTAAGATATTTTGAAGAGGAGTTGGTGGTGAGTAGGTGAAGATGATGAGTGGCATTGTTGTCTTCTGTTTTTTATTTGCCTTTGTTCTGCTTCTCTTCTTGCTACCGTCACCTGCAGTAGCAGCCTTGTTGTTATTGTTGTTGTTGTTGACCTGATGGTCTTCATGCTTTCGTTTCCTCTTCTTTTGCTTCTCTCCTTCTTCTCTGGCAGCTGCTGTTGCTTTTGAAGAGGAGGGCCTCTTTCCAGCACTGTCATCACTGCCATTGTCATGAGTGTCAGCCGATTTCTTATCTTCCCCATCCTTCTTTTCAATGCCTTCACTACGGGTAGCTCTTTTTACTTTCGGTCCAGTAGATCTGATGGACTTGGATCTAAACAATTTCATGATTTCTTTTTGTTTTCTCTGAGAGAGCTGCAATGGCTTTTTTGTTGCTGCGCGGCCAGCACGGCCAGTAGAACCATCGGCTTTGACAAAGGCTAGGTCCTCATCTTTACGGAAGATGCTGTCGTCGACGGGTTCCAGTCTGTTTTCGGCGACCCATTCGGTGTCTGGAAAACCGGGATATTCGATTTTGAATTCTTTAGTGTGTGGTTTGAGCTCTAGGATCTTGCCAAAGTACCAATATGCAGCGCTGTGTCTGTAGATGTAGATGTAAAGGGGGGATTGGTGTTGGAGAAGGAAACCTGCGTTGCACTACCTTTTTGTCGAATTATTGCATCACTACTTACTGCACCATGACGTAGTTCTTAGCATAATATCTTTCCTTGGGAGCTTTCTTCGCTGAGGGTGCAGACATCCTTCACTTTTCTTCTCTGAACTTCTTGATCGAAGCCATGAAAACCTAACAAGTTTGGACCAATTATGGTATTGTGGAATGTGTCTTGCCAAAAATTCTACATAAACTTCGGAACAATGATCCAATATATTCATTAATTTGGTTTAAAATAGGGGAGAGCTCTGCAGCGTTTTTTGAAAACGCTGGAATCTCAGGGAGAGGTCTGGAGACCTTGAGTTCAATTGGTTCCATGGTTTGAAGCTCACAATTAATGATTATGCAACACTACACTACGGGCGCACATCTTCATACCAAAATGAGCCATGCTGACCAGAAAACTTTGATCGGAAAATCCCCTCAAGTGAGGATGCAAAACTAATATTATAACAACCGATATTATCCCCATTTCTTAGATACAGAATACCCTTGAACTCAATAATGGCTCAGTCACACCGTTTTCAGATTGATACCGAGTCAAGCTCGTTCCAGGACCATCCCATCTCCTCCGACAACAACAACGACAGGCCCAGAACCTCCGTCTCCTCCTTCTTCCAAACCATCAAGTCAGCACTCCCTGTCTTTGGCAGTAGTCTTAATAACAAGAGAGACATCTCAGGCCACGTTTTCCAAAGATTAGGCGATGACGACGACAACTATTACTTTGACAATAGTGACGCCATTGTGGAGGATGCCACACTCCACCACCACCACCACCAACAACAACAACCACACACCTCAGCATTCAGGCCCGCAGGTCATTGGTGTCCAGAGGAATCATCAGGACTCGGCAATAAAATAGCCTTCAACTTTGTCAATACCTTGATATCTCTCGGCTACAACCGAACATTAGAACAAGAAGATCTCTGGGACGTCTCCAATATTGACTCTGCTGCAGCAGTATCCGAAACTTTCCAATGGCAACTGAATTCAGCATCAGGAAATCTATCAAAAGCCATCATTGCCACACATAAACGCTTATTCATTCTAGCTGGTGTGATTAAACTAATGCATGACATTGTCATGTTCACTAGCCCTCTTATCCTAGAACAGGTGCTCAATCATTTGCAGCACCAGGAGGATGGGGGGAGGTCTGGGTGGACTGGCATGGGGCTAGTACTAGCACTTGCAGCTGCAAGTTTACTTGAAACGGTATCTGTCAACATCTACTTTCACATTTTATTTAGAATCTCAATGCATCTCAAGGTTGGCCTGGCTGACGCGTTGTTCAGGAAATCACTCAAAATCAGTGCTGGAGCCCGAGCCAGGCTGGGTACAGGTACCATTGTCAACCTCCAAAGTAATGATGCCAGCAAGTTATGGTCAATCCCTCAGTATCTGCACATGATCTGGAGTGCGCCCTTTCAAATCTTGGTAGTGATGGCAATGCTGGTCAGAGTGATTACCCCACTCCCAGCACTGGCAGGACTTGCAGTGACATTGTTACTCATCCCGGCGTCTACCATGGTGGGGAAGAAGCTGGCAAGAATAAGAAAGAATGTCGTGCAGTGCACAGATATTAGAGTGAAAGCTTGTACGGAAATTATACTAGGTATAAAAGCTATAAAGCTATACGCGTGGGAAGAGGCGTATAAGCAGAGGATCCTGGACCTGAGAGCCAAAGAGCTCAAGGAGATTAAATTGAGCAGCCTGCTGAGCACGCTGAACAACATGGTCTTTGGGGGCGGCCCTATTCTCATCTCCATGGCTGCCTTTTTGACCTATGGAATGCTGGGCCATCCATTGACCGCAGCAGTTGCATTCCCAGCTCTGTCCTTGTTTAATTTATTGAGGTTTCCAGTGATGATGCTTCCCAGTCAGATAACAACATTGATCAATGGAAAAGTGGCTTTAGATAGGTTGCAGAACTTTCTTGATGCTGATGAAACTCGGGCTCCTATTTTTAGAAGTAGAAGTAGTACAGCGTCACTATTATCATCAGAAGTAGCTGTACAAATTAAGAATGGTACATATGCATGGGATACGGATGCAGGCTCAGATCCAATTCTACATGACATACAACTTCAAGTACACAGTGGCAAGCTGGTCATTGTCGTTGGTTCAGTAGGCGCAGGCAAAAGTTCCCTGCTATCTGCCCTGCTCCAAGAAATGGTCCCACTCAGAGGTGACACTGAAACCACCATCACTGGTTCAGTATCATATTGCCAGCAAGAACCTTGGATTCAAAACGATACAATAAAAGGTAACATTCTAATGGGCAGTACTTTCTTTGATGCTGATAGGTACAATGCAGCAATTCAAGCTGCAGCTCTGCCTCCAGACTTGGCGTCTCTGCCTGCTGGGGATGCCACTGAAATAGGAGAAAAGGGAGTCAACTTGAGTGGGGGTCAACGGCACAGAGTTGCTCTTGCTCGTGCTGCATACGCTGGGGCAGATGTGGTTTTATTGAACGACCCACTCTCTGCTGTGGACGCGCATGTAGGGAGGCATTTGTTTGAGAAATGCATCAAAGGTGTGATGGCAGGATCTACAAGGATACTGGTCACTCATCAGTTGCAGTACCTCCCTGCTGCGGATCAAGTGGTGATTTTAAATGAGGGGAGGATAGTTGATAGGGGAAGTTATAGTGAATTGGTTGGAAGAGGGGTGGATTTTCATCAGTTTGAAATTGAGAGCAATGAGGGAGAGGCAGAAGGTGAAGGTAGTGATGATGGTATGTGTGATGGTAAAGGAGAGGAAAAGCATACTGAAAGAGGAAGAGGAGCTGATAATGGGGAAAATATGCCAGTGTCTTTAGATGATAGCGCTAGAGAAGATATATCTAAAAACCCCACCACCACCAGAGGCAGTAGTAGAAGGACTACTGATTCCAATAATAATAATAATAATAATGTGGATACTGGGAGGAAGAAGAAAGAGGGCGATAATCTGCTGATTGAGCTTGATGACTTGCAAGAGGTTTCACTGCTTGATGATTATAATAATAAGTATCAGCAAGATGTATGTGTAGCTGCAGAGACTGGAGGAGCCACAGTAGTCAATGGCACAAACGCACACATACATGGTGACAAGAAGGAGAAAAGCAATACTGTTGCTGATGGTATGGATGATAATGGAAAGCTGACGGTAAAAGAAGAAAGGGCGGTAGGAAGAGTAGATAAACGAGTGTACAGACGGTACTTTGCCTCTTGGGGCCCTGCTTTTTGGGTGCCCACCCTCGTCATAGCATTGGCAGCAGGGGAGAGAGGACTACAGTCTGGGCAACATTTCTGGCTGTCGATATGGTCCACTGCCACTGAGAAAGTGCAGCTAATAGAACCAGGAGGGGAAGTTTCACATGTATACATGTGGACGTACTTTCTTCTAGGGTTGGTTTCTTTAGTGCTACAAGCAGGCAAAGCAGTGGTGGTGGTACTGGGAAGCATCACAGCAGCGAAACGACTCCATGCGTCATTGCTGGATACTGTGTTGGGACTCCCAATGTCATTCTTTGATTCTCAACCGACCGGAAGGCTGCTGAATAGATTTACTAAAGATACAGAAGCAGTTGATGTGCAGCTGAGCTCATCTGTCAATTCATTTTTGAATTGTGCAGTTAGCGTGCTGTGGTCATTGATTGTCATCATTTTGGTGAGCCCTGGTGTGCTGCTGGCGCTAATTCCACTGTCGTTATCGTATGCATGGATACAATCAAGGTATATTTCTACAAGTAGAGAGTTGAAAAGATTGGATTCCTTGGCATTAAGTCCTATATTTGGTATTTTTGGAGAGACCTTATCAGGCTTGGCCACGGTGAGAGCCTTCAAGAAGCAAGACGCCTTCTTGCTACGCAATGCACACCTCTTAAACGAATCAAACCGAGCTTGGTGGCCAGCACAATGCGTCAACAGATGGCTGTCTGTCAGACTAGAGCTACTAGGTACTGGTGTTGTCTTTGGCACAGCCATCTTTGTCGTCGCCTTGATGCCCGCTTCATCAGCCGGCCTTGCCGGTTTGGCCCTCACCTCTGCTCTCAATCTCACTGGTCTTTTAAATTGGGGCGTTCGCATGACAACTGAGCTGGAAGTCAACATGAACAGTACTGAAAGAATGATGGAGTATGAGGTCCAGCAGACTGAAGCTCCTGCTGTCATCCCCGAGAGAAGACCCCTCCCCGGATGGCCATCCCAAGGCGCCATCCAAGTAGACCACCTGGTCGTCAAGTACCGGCCCTCTCTTCCTCCAGTGTTGAAAGATGTCTCCTTCTCAATCAAACCAATGGAGAAGATAGGTATTGTAGGTAGAACTGGATCTGGTAAATCTACTTTAATGCTGGCATTATATAGAATAATAGAACCTACAAGTGGGAGGATTATTATTGACGGGATTGATGTTGCCTCCATTGGCCTGGCTGATCTTAGGAGCAGACTGGCACTTGTGCCTCAGGACCCTGTCATATTTTCAGGAACAGTGAGGAGTAATTTGGATCCTTTTGAAGAGCATACAGCTGCATCTGGTGGTGATTCTAAGATTTGGGATGCCTTGGAGAGAGCTGGGCTGGCTGACACTGTTAGATCTTTCCCCCTAGGGTTGTCTGCTAAAATTGAAGAAGGAGGGTCAAACCTTTCTGTCGGTCAAAGGCAGCTGCTCTGCATGGCGAGGGCGCTGTTAAGGTCAGCTAAAGTCTTAGTATTAGATGAGGCTACAAGTAATGTTGACACTGCGAGTGATGCATTGATACAAAAGACAATAGCAACATCATTCAGCGACAGAACTGTGTTAACTATTGCTCATAGGCTGCATACAATCATGGATAGTGATAGGGTGTTGGTGCTGGCACGGGGGGAGGTGGCTGAGTTTGATAGTCCATTGGCTTTAATGAAGAAGCAAAGGGGAGGGATATTTAGGGGTTTGGTCGAGGAAACTCAAAGTTCATCATCGTCTTAGTTGTGTAAAAAAAGAAGTAGACTTGCAACTTCTTCTTTATATTACATAGTATCTATCTACGTATTAATAAATACCTTTCCGCTGAAGTAGGCTCAATATCCCTTGTGGTCCAGTTAAAATTTCAGCCACAAAGCTCAAAACGGCGACCCAAACAATGGGAGATACGTCAAGTCCATTGAATGGTTTCACCACCCGTCTTGTGGCTTCAAGTAGAGGCTCTGTGGGTTTGTAAGCTATAGACCATGGCAACTTGCTCCCTTCTATCTCTGGGAACCAAGTCATGACGATGCGGACAATCATGAGGAGAGAAGCGATGGAAAGTGTGGGTTTGAGGATGGCTGAAAGAACGCCAGCGGTGGCCGGATTGATGGCCAAGTCAGCAATGGGGGAACTAAATGCGCATGGTTTGATTGGGTTGGTGTGTCTAGGTGTTATTGATTTGGTTCTATTTATGTGGAGTTGTAATGTGGTGGGTCTAGGTGAAAGAGATACGATCGCTCGATGGCCTATATGGGAACGAATAGTCAGAAGCATTATCCTTGTCGAGTATCCACGTCTAAATATATGCTTTTCACACGATCTGAATTGTTTTTGGCGTTGATAATTGCTAAATTATTCAAAATCTGTGCAGAAAGTTGCATCTGTGGGCGTTGTATTGAGTGCCAAAAAAACAACCTGCAATGTCCATTGGTCACTCAGATTTTACATTCATCACATAATTGCAACTGTGCCGTCGAATAATTCTCCTGTCATAGACGGAGAATCAAAGTTGTCAGATCTCCATGCCATCTTTGGCCTTAAGAAACTTTACTTTGTTCCACTCTTTAAGAGCAATTCCACCAACCATACAGAGGTATGTTCAAGCACACTACCACAATGCACCACATGCGTTGCTCTAACCCGACATTCTCCCCCTTGTGATCACTTGCACAGGTGCCAACTCTCGTCTCGCCGAAACGTCGTCACCATGGCTTCTTCCGGCTGGACTCAAGAAGATAAACGCCGCATGTTGCATGCGGTCTACCGTGTTGGCAACATGGACAATTATATCAAATACATGAAGGATTGCTTTGGCATGCAGCTTTTAAGATACAGAGACGTTCCAGAGGTAAGAAAGAAGAAAGGAGAACCCCCACTTTCTACTCCCAAGTTTCCCCCCTCTCCCTCTGTCCTTTCTCTCCCCATCACTCACTCAACCCACTATCACTATTATCATGCAGGGTAAATACAGCAATGCCTTTCTAGGCTTCGGTCCAGAAGAAAAGAACTTTGCCATAGAGTTAACCTACAACTATGGCGTGGAATCCTACGACTTGGGCACCGGTTTCGGTCACTTTGGTCTGGCAGTCCCCGACGTGTATGCCACCTCTGACGTCATCAAAGCAGCCAACGGCAAAATCACCCGTGAACCAGGGCCAGTCAAAGGAGGCCAATCCATCATCGCTTTTGCAGAAGACCCTTCAGGCTACAAATGGGAGCTCATCCAAAGGAAAGATAAATCCATCCCAGAACCCATCTGTCAAGTCATGCTTCGAGTGAGCGACCTCGACAGGAGTGTTGCTTTTTACCGTGATGTCCTTGGCATGCGCCTGTTAAGAACCAGGGACAATCCCGAGTATAAATACACCCTGGCCTTTATGGGCTATGATGATGAGGATTCCACCACTGTGTTTGAGTTGACTTATAATTACGGTAGTACGGAGTATACAAAGGGGGAGGGATATGCACAGGTGGCCATCAGCACAGAGGATGTGTACAAGACGGCAGAGGCAATCAAGGCTGGGGGAGGGAATGTGTCAAGGGAGCCGGGACCAGTGCCAGGGATTGGAACAAAAATAGTGGCGTGCACGGATCCTGATGGATGGAAGATTGTGTTTGTTGATAATGAGGACTTTTTGAAGGAGTTGAAATGAGTAAGATGATTTTGATGGGAGGGGGAGTTGAGGTTGGGGATCTCTAAGTAGTTTGACCTGGGTTATTGATTGTCTGCCAAGTTTATTATTAGATCATGTAAAAAGGAAGAGCTATCTTATTACAATTTCAATCAATGATAACAAAATTTGAAATAAAAATAGTATGGGTGAAGTAGGACGTAGGAAACAATCATAGATAATCAAGGTATGGAAAACCCAGTGAAACGAGCATCCAAGAAATATCTCAGAGTACATTCGTTACATGATTGAAAGGAGGGAGTACATCCAGTTTCTCCTGCCCATGGGGCTCCTTTGGTGAGCAAGGGTTTGAGTTTTGGTTCCTTTGGGGTATTCCCCCACAGTAACAAATCGATGACAAGAATAACATTCCCACAACTATGCTCAATGAGAGTCTTGTCTTGCCATGTAACATGATGTGTGCGCATAGACATTTCCATCGGGAATATCGGGGAGGGCGCACTCCACCGACGTCGTCTGCCTGCATGCCGGCTGGTCAAGTAGTTGAGTGACTGGACAAACCAACAAGTACTGCATCTATATTTCATTAGCTTTGTACTGTGTAATACATGCCAAACATGGTGAACATGATAGTGTACATGTATAAGTATGAACCGTGGGCGGATATGATACTGGGATACCAGCTCCTGGGGGGGTGGCGCTCACCCGTGAGCCCAGGCCCACCGACTCTTTTTATGCTTGTTTCCAAATGGACAAGTGAGGCTAATTATTAAAATTACCACCATCTTGAATCAGTAACTGATTTGTCGATATGTGTTTGATGTAAAATTGACTTGAAATTGAATAGAATCTGGTTCAGAGATGAGCCAGAGATGAAGGTCCAGCAGTCCGTCCAAAACATATAAAATCCGACTCATTACCCCATAAAATACCAATAAGATCTCTAGCGACTATACAAAATTGCCTCTACGAATTTAAGACCTCCTCAACCCCGATATTCATTCAAATAATCTTGGACAGGAATCTGTATCTGAATCCACTTGATTAGTGTTAAAGTTTAAAGAAAACAAAAACCTGATGGTATCGTTAGGTGCAATCGATACTCAAATCAAGATGACCAACAACCTCAAGGTTCAAGCCAAACCAACGCTACAACCCCTTTCTTTCTCTCATCCCCGCCACCGCTTCATTCCCAATGCTCACTCAAACTCCGACGCCCCAACTGGTCCCTCCTCCTCCTCTTCCACACCCATCCTTCATCCACCACCACAACAACAAGAACAATGGCTCCAAAAAGCACTCAAACTCCCCCCCTATTCCAGAGGCTGCCACGTCATCACCAGTAGGCTCCTCCAACTCCTCCCTGAACTCTCCGAATTCGAAATGGGCATGGCCAACTTCTTCATTCAACACACATCTGCTGGCTTGACCATCAACGAAAACGCGTCCCCAGATGTCCCTTTAGACCTCTCAGACACTCTAGACAAGATAATACCAGAAGGACAGCATTATAGACATTTAGATGAGGGCCTAGATGACATGCCTGCCCACGTCAAATCCTCTCTCATGGGACCCAGTCTGACTATTCCCATTCAACATGGAAGGTTGGCACTGGGAACGTGGCAAGGTATTTATTTAACAGAATTTAGGAACTATGGAGGTCCTAGGACGATACTTGTTACTGTACAGGGACAGAAAAGGAAAGATGGAAGGAAGTATGGTAGCCATGGTTAGAGGAGGAAATTGTCTTATTACAAGAAGGATAGTGTGTATAGATAGTTGAAATATCTTTCTTCATCTTCCTCTCTCACAAAACATCGTAACTCTTCTCAGTTCTTAATCCAGTAGACTTCACCCCCCCCCTCTCTCTCAACCTCCTATTCTTCGTCAACCCACCACGACCAGCATCCGGATTGGGACCCGTAAATGTCCTCCCCCCTCCCCCCCTCCCCTCCTCCACTTCCATCTCATGAGCAATCCTCTGCCTTACAATCTCAGCCACCTCTCTCCCATCTTCTCTGGCTGAAGGATCATCCTTGTGAGCCACCACTCGTTGAGCACATGAAGCTTCAGATCCGGGGAAGATGATGCCAGCAGTGACATGAGCCTCTTCGCTGGCCATCTCCTTCATTGCTTCCTTCATGATCTTGTCAGCCAGTGCTTTTGCTGATAGAATAGAGTGGGATTGAGGGTAGGCTCCTGCACCTGTTCTGGCTTCCAATCCAGCTTCAATGACTTCGTCTGGGTAGCGTTGGTGGGCCTTGGCCTCAAGTCTGTCGGCGCCGACTTGGACCATTCTCTCCGCAAGGTGCTCTGCCTTGTCTCCGATGAGAGGCTCTCTGTTTGGTTGGGGGTTGTGAGATTGAGAGATGGGGTGACCGTGGGCTAGGTGGTGGGAGGCTTTGTGACGGTCTTCCTTGGAGGGAGGGCGGTCTTCGACAGAGTGTCTTTGAGATGACCCGTGCATTTCTAGGTATCACTGTTATTGGTGGTGCTTGAGCTCTGCTGCTGAGTGTCTTTGCTACTAGAAGAATTGTTGGGTTAGGGTTTTAATTTTCAGGGCTGGCCCTTATGTGTAATTAGGAAGAGTTCCTTTGGTTTTCATTGAGGAAGGTGGGGAGAAGTTGAGTCCCCTTTTTTATCCTTTCACGCTCTCAATCCACTGCCCTATTTCTTTCATTATAACCCTTGGATCAACATATTATTACACTCATATATACATATACATCCATTCATCACCATGTGGCAACTGTTAGCAGCATCAGCAGCAGGTCTGAATGCAGGGGCAAGCCTCCACTCTGCTCTCACCACCGAGCCCCCCTCCCCCACCAACCACAGCCGCACCCGACTCCTCTCTCTCGCTCTTGCCTCCACCACCTCAGCATGCTGCGTCCAGTCCTATACCAATGAAGATAAAGGCAACCTATGGATAGCTGCTGCAGTTGTATCTAGCCTCATTGTTCCATATCAGTTGCTCATTATGTCGCCCCCGACTACATATAACAATGGTGGTGGTGGCAATAGCGGTAGTGCTATGTCTACTGTTCCTAATGCTAGTAATAAGACACAATCCTCCATAGTTTCACTGATGTATCACACAAGGAGCGGATTGTTGGTAACATCGGAAGAGCTAGCATCATCAATGTCTAGAAAATATTGGTTTGCTGCTGCACTGGGGTGTGCAGTGTTTGGCGGTATAATGGCCATGGTTGGTAGTAGTAGAGATGCAGCAACGTATACAGATACTCCTTTTTAAGTAATAATAATAATAATAATCGATTAATTGTTATATAAGATACCCAGTAATAGTAGGAGCTCTATCCATCTCGGTGCAAAATCTCCGTTTTCCTATCTATCTCTTATCATTTATTCACACATCTCCTTGTTCTGCTTTCCTTCTCTTGAAATGACAAAGGTACTCTATATTTCCAGCTGTAGCTCCCCTAATAGGCGACTCTACAGTCCCCAAACACACAAACCCTGCTGCCCTAAACCCCTCTATCACCGCTTGTACAGTAGCTTCTCTCACCTCTGGATCCTTCACCACCCCTCCAGCAGCTACGTTTGCTTTTCCAGCTTCAAACTGAGGCTTGACGAGTGCAATTATATCACCAACTGGACTTAATACATTGTCCACTGCTTCTAGAACCTTTAATAATGATATAAAGGACAAGTCCAGGGTGACAATATCAACTAAACCACCATCCTCAAAGGGTAAGTCACTCCGCCTCAGTCGACGGAGATTCGTCCTTTCCATCACCCTCACTCGAGGATCTATTCTTATTGCCTGTGCTACTTGACCATACCCAACATCTACGCCTACTACTGAAGCAGCTCCAGCTTTTAGGAGGCAGTCTGTGAAGCCTCCTGTGGACAGGCCGGAATCAAGGGCACGTTTACCGGTAACCGTAAGGTCGAATACTTTGAGAGCTTTTTCTAATTTTAATCCGGCTCTGCAGACAAATTTAGGGACTTCTGCGTTGACGAGGATTGTGGCATCTTCTGGGATGGGTGATCCTGCTTTTAGGATTTGTCTTCCATTGACAAACACTTTACCTATATGAAGAGGGGAGGGGGGGGGGGGGGGAGCGGGGGGGGGTTTGCTAG
>Ga0114919_10000300_pt1 | contig 36805 bp, 41 predicted proteins | sample BlataG_FD_88682 | JGI IMG/M metagenome (GOLD analysis project Ga0114919, IMG submission 88682) | Deep subsurface microbial communities from Black Sea to uncover new lineages of life (NeLLi) - Black_00105 metaG | ecosystem: Environmental > Aquatic > Marine > Oceanic > Sediment | place: Atlantic... | reverse complement strand
CCTGGTTTTGGTGGTAATAACAGTGCTGGTTAGGATGATGGGAGGTGTGGAGATGTTGGAGCTACTGGATGTCGTATAGCTGGTGGTGGTGGGGGTGGTGGGGGTGGTGGAGGTGGTGGGGGTGGTGGAGGAGGATGTGGTTGCTGTTGGTGCACTGGTATTGGTGGTATTTGGGGTGGTACGACTACTACGGTACCAGCAATAGAGGTAGGCGTAGTATCAACTGCAGTACCAGTGGCAGGAGGAACCCCTGTCATCATTGTTTGTTGCTGATAATGATGCCACCAAAGCTTCTGGTCACCCAGTACCCGCTCTAGCTGTTGCAATGTTGTCTCTTCTCTTCCTACTTCTCCTCCCTCTCTCTCTCTTCCCCCCACCCCTCCACCACTACCACCACCTACTGTTACAGGTAAATCTAGCTGTCCCCTCAATTCACTCCTCCCCACCATGTCCCTTAGCAAACCTACCACATAAGGATGAGTCAGCCCATATGCCTCCATACCATTCACCACATCCATTCTACCCAGGGACAGGGCTAGCTTAGAGAATGGAGCTGAGGGGGAGGTGCCTGTGAACAACCATGGTGGTGGTGGGGCTTCAAGTAATGCCGTTGACGACGGAGATCCTCCTCCTGCTGTTGCTGTTGTTTCTTTTCCTCCTTCTCCTTTTCCTCCTTCTCTTTGTTGTAGTTGTCCTTGTTGTAAATGAGGTGGTGGCAAGGTACGTAGAGTGAATCTACAACAGTTTACATCTGTAGTAGTAGTAGTGGTAGGGGCGTTAACAGTACCATCACCATCATCATCGTCGATAGTAGTTGTAGAGGTAACTGGGTCGATGGACAAATTACATGGAAGTCCATATGCTTCGCAAGTCGCCCTATAACCAACAGGGAGAGGAAGGAACCTGTTGCCCCCAATGAGGTACCACAAACATGGTTCAGAGGGGCTGATGTAGCCTAGGGAGAAGATGGTGGTGTGGTGGCGAGGGAGGGAGAAGGGGAGGGTGCAGTTTTGAGTGGAGGGGAGTGTAAAGGGCGGAGGTGAGAAGGAGGTGGTGTCCAATGTTGAAATGGAGAGAGTTTGGCCCATGCTGATGGGAAAGAGAGTATTTGGAATATACCGTGATATTTATAGTAACTCGGGTTTAGTGGTATTTAATGGTAGACAGAGAGAGAGGAGGAGGAGGGGTGGAAAGCGAGGGAGATGGTGGAAGCTGGTTGACACCTGGCGCCACACACACACACACACAAGCGTTTTGCTTTCCTCTTCTCTTACATAAGAAACAAATTCCTTTAGCTAAGCTAAAACCTCACTTAAATGGCTAGTTTAATAATTATAAATTATAAATTATTAATACATACTACATATGTGTAAATATGTGCATCCCCCTGTTGTCACTGACATTAATAAAAGTTGGTAAAAAAAATGGGCTAAAAACATCAAATACCCAACTCCACATGTATACATCTCTCTCTCTACAATTCAACTTGCTTTATATAATCCCCCCATAATTATAAATTATTAATATATACTACATATGTGTAAATATGTGCATCCCCCTGTTGACACTGCCAATTATAAAAGTTGGTAAGAAAAACATGGGCTAAAAACATCAACACCCAACTCCACGTGTATACATGTCCCTCTACAATTCAACTCTTTCTATATAACCCCCAACCCCACCACCACCCCTGCGCGCTTCAATTGATTCTCCCCCGACACTCCTCTGCACCACAATAGCAAGGCAAAGTATGCACATCATCATCAAACTCAAACTGATAATCATACACCAACTCCTCTTCCTTTTTAATCACCCTATTACTATAGATCCCAATGTGCCTCCTCCCCTCCTCATCCCTCAACGCTACAGTAGCACAATTAGGTGCACAGCTATGATTTATAAACTTTGCAAGACTACCACTCCTGGTTGCATCCACCACGCATTCAGCGTCCAGCCTAAACAAATGCATTTCCGCTCCCGTCATACCTTCTCCTTCATACATTTGCTCTCTCTTATCTGCCTCTTCGTTGTCTATGTAGTCTCCTGCATATTCAACAATGAAGATGTCGGCGGGGATGTCCTTGATGGCAAAGAGGCCGTCACCATGGATGGGTGACTTGGCTCGACGGATGTAGTGTAGACCAGAGGAGAGGAAGGTGTTCCAGCTGCCTTTGACGTGGATGATACCGGCAGTGTCGGTGGTAGTGGTGATGATGGTGCCATTGACATTGTATGTCTGCTGCTCTTGTTTATCACCCGCATCGTGTTGTTGGGGCAACTTGTCTTCTTCTTCTTCTTTATTATTATTGATTCCGGTGTTGTTATCGTTGTCCCCAGCAACGCTACCAGGAGAATATCCCCCACCATAACCACCACCTGCAATATTATTACCAACACTGTCGGTATTTGACCCAGGAGTGCTCTTCTTTCCACCATTACTGCTACTGGGAAGCTTGGCTGAGGGTGCTCCTCCTCCTCCTCCACCAGTACCTACCACTGTCGAGTCTACCCCATTGCTGTTAGTTGTACCATCTTGGTGGTGGTAGTGGTGAGAGAGACGAAGGTGGTGAGAGGGACTACTACCGTTGACTGTTCGGTGATTGCTATGTAGACGGCGACCCGGTGAGGATACCATTGGCATGGTTGGTGCTCTATCACCAGCAGTAGTAGTAGCGCCAATAGCAGAAGTAGGTGCCCTGCCTCTTCCTCTTTCTCTTTCTCTTTCTCTTCCTCGACCTCGACCTCTTCCTCTTCCTTTACCACCTCCTCTTCCTCTTCCTCCAGCATCATCCAGCTCTCTCATGATTACAGCAGCAGTCTTGGCAGTCTGTTCTTCTTTGTGCTTGCTCCACATTTCTCTCACAACACGATCCAGTTCATTGGCATCATCATACTCTGATTGCAACCTTCTCTTGTGATAATTGAAATATGCAAAATAAGCAGATTGGCTCACATCACCTGGAGCTGGGAGTTGGACTGCAGCAGCTGCTGCAGCCTCCTTACCATTACCCTTGGACTCGTCTCGGGAATCACCAGACAGCTTGGGATTGCTCTGGATTTTGTACTTATAAACATCATCATCATCATCAGAGGAGGAGGAGGAGGAGGAGGAAGGTGCATCAATTACCATTGCATTATGACCAGGTCTACGGCGCTTCTTAGCTAATGCTGCTGCTGCTGCTGCGTTGAGGGAGCTTCTCCTTCTCTTCTTGGCATTACTCAGTACCACCTTGGGATCCAGCATTTCTGTTGGTTTCTTGTACTTTTGAATACCTGATTTTGGTTGTGGTTTGTGTACCCCAGTCAACTTCTTTTGTTGCTGCGGATTCTTCTTGGCCTTACCAGCATCGCCATTGGCATCGCCAGTAGTGTTCCCAACACCAGCATTACCATCAACGTTACCACCAGCATGCTCATCGTCTTTTGTTGGACTGTCTAAACCATTTACTCTAGGAGCCGGAGTAATAGCATTTTGCTCTTCATTCTCTTGCTGTTCTTTTTGAAGAGGAGAGGGATTCACTTGGTCATCATCAGCAACATCACCACTCTCAGCAGCAGTATTAGCAATATCAATTGTCAACAATGATGACAAATCAATAGCTGGTATCACCATCATCATCACCCTATCACTGTCAGTACCGCTATTATTAGTGACTATTTCTCTGACCTCTTCATTGAATGACTTGGGAGGTTGGAAATCATATGCATCAGCCAGCTTGTTGAAATCTTTGACCACCTTGGTCAACAGAACTACTTCTTTACGCAGTTGATGTGCAATGTCGGTGAGGGAGAAAACTTGGGTGGCAACTGATTGCAGCTCACTGACCGGGATGGTGCCTACTACTACTTGATCAACAGTAGCAGCTATGACAGGTTGTGCATCTGTACTCTTTGCAGCAGTAGTTGCATTAGCTGCATCACCATCAGGAGGAGGCTGAGAAGCTGCATTGTCAGTAACAGCAGGAGGAGTGGTGGCAAGTTTTGACGATGACTGCAACAGTGCCTCATCATTACCATCACCGTCATCATCATCATTGTTGTTGTTGTTGTTGTTGTTGTTGTTTTGTACTTCACGTCTATCTGCATATGTATCCATCTCTACATCAACATCAATAGCTTCTTTATCTACTGCTGCATGGCGATTGTGATTCGGGGGAGATTGTGATGATTTGTTGGATGTAACTTGGTGATGATTAATATCTTCAGTAGCATTAATAGGGTTCCTAGTAGGAGTAGGAGCTGCCTCTTCTTTCTTTTTCTTCTTCTCCTTCATGGGACCATCATTATTTGTATCCTTCTCTACCAATACATCCGCAGCAGCAGCAGCAGCAGCAGGAGGAGGAGGAGGAGGAGGAGTGTCTTTGACTGTATGATCCACAGGAGCAACGGCTTCAGCCTGTGTATCGGATGCGATACCTCTGCCTCCACTACTAGTAGTAGCGATAAAGACCTCGGCCCTTTCAATCACTACTGTTGGCGGTGGTGGCGGTGATGGTGGTGGCGGTGGTTGTTGCCCGGCATGAGATGCTCCTGCTGCCTCTTCTTCCTCTTCTTCTTGGAGACTACCACCACCAGCACCCTCATTTTCCTCCTTCTTCTTCTGATCATTGTTATTATTACTATCCCTCCTAGTTCTTCTCCCTTTACTCTTCATATATGTATGAGTTGACATCCCCATGATGACGTCAAAATCACATCCAGCACCTACCCAAGGACCACTCTTCCTGCTCTTATTCCTCCTCATATCCACCTTGTGACAAATAAATCTAGGTGGCACCATGTTTATAAGAGCCTTGGCCTGGACTCCGCAATGACATAGGGGATGAATTATAGCATTATCTTGATGATGATTGCCCTCCTTGTTGTCATCATCATAATAATGGTCCAGATTTGCCGACTTCTTTGTCTCCATTTTAAAGGGAGGGAGTTTCAGCTTGAATTTGGTGGGTGGGGGTTTGGCTGCTGTGGCTGCTACCAATAGTGACTGTTCGTAATCACGATCATCAGCATCCTCTTCTTCTAATGCTTCTTCTTCCTCACTGGTACAATCAAACAACATTGGTTCTTTGCCTTTGTCAGCAAGGTGATCTCTATCAGTGACGGTTTCCTCCTCCTCCTCTTCGTTATCATCCTTGCTATTGTTGTTCTCATTGCCATCATTATCAAGGTCCATTGCCGCAGGCTGGTTTGCATCAGCATCAGCATTATTGTTGTTGTTGTTGTTGTTGTTGTCAGCAGGAGGAGGAGGGGTATTTCTCTTAGCAGCAAGTTCATCATCAATTAGTACTGCCACATTATCTTTCTTCTTCTTTTTAAGACTGCTGCCATCATCATTCGTTGCATCATCAGCTTCCTCATCACTGTCCTTGTTGTTAGTAGTATCCTTGTTCTTGTTCTTATTTAATGTGAAAACACCAGTCGGATTCAACAACTTCTTTGAAATCTTTGGTGGAGCTTTCAATTCAAAGCTATCATCGTAGAACTGATCCGCAAATATACTCAGCAATCCTGGTGATAGGCAATGGAGATCATTAACACCACCAATTCCACCACCAATACCACCACCAATACCACCAATACCACTGATGCCACCTTTTCCTCCTCTCCCATCGTTGTCAATGTACAGGAGAGAGTTTGGAAGGGAGGGAGAAAACTGACCCAGCAAATCCAGTTCATCAACACCTCTGCCACCAATGATTCCAAAATCTATGTTGTTGTTGTTGTTGTTTGTAGTGGTAGTAGTACCGTTATTATTGGGGGCAATGATTGGAGCTCGTTTCAGAGCTACAGGGGTGCTTCCAAAGAAGGGAATAGATGCCCCAGCATTATCGTTATGACCAGCACCGAGAGGCTGTTGCTGTTGCTGTTGTTGCCTGTCAGCGAAAGAAGAGTCGGTTGTGGCAGCAAGGCCAGTAGCAACAGGATGAGGCGGAAAGGGAACATCAATATTCAACATGTTGGCACTCCTCTGAGTAGAAACCAGATTTTGATGCTCTTGCTGTAGATCTCGGAGGTTTTTCCATGCCTGGGCATATTTTTGATCGGCTTTGAACTGGCCTTCCTTGGCTTTTAATAGTTCACACAGCATTGATTGTATTTGATCTCCCGAGACCGAATCTTCAATAGCGCAGTCATATACTACTTTCTGTCTGTTGTAATATGCATCTGCTAGTTCCTTGTCGTATTGAGCAACTTGACAGAAACTATGTGCTTGCTGCAGCTGACGCTTGAGTGGCGGCAGCGGTGCCGTTTGGTCGTGGGGTCTTGCAGGATTTGCAGACATGAGTAAACTTGCTTGCGTGGAGTTGTGTGGTAATGCTTCAAACAGCTTGCTAGTTGTACCTGAAATAGGAAGGAAAGACGAGTGGTTGAGTCAAGGTTTGGGCATAAAAGAAGATCGTTGTCATCATTGTAGTTCAAACGCCTGAACACACGGTGGAATTCAGCCAGCACTGTTCTCCTAGAAATACGCACAATGATCTAAAGTACATGTTCAATTTGTCTTCTGATGTTTAGCTTTAACCTCTCCCGCCAAACCTTGAAGTTAATTCAAATTTCCTCAAATTCTACCTGTCAATTATCTGCTAATAGACGCTAAACGACCTCAATTTTCATAAACACGTCTTTATTGTGGTCCGACATTGCACACTGACATTGCTTTACAGACAAAAGTGGATGAAAGAGGTGCAAACCTGAACAAAGTGACGTCCTCGTTGGCGTCCAAAACGAGAGCTCTCTCTCGAGAAAAGGTCCATGATGGGTTGGGCCTTTACATGATTCTCATTACTTCAAACAATTAGACTATCTATCTACTGCCTACATCGACTGAATACCTACATCTACTATCTACATCTATTATACTAAAAATTAAACTCGACCCTCGTGCTTCTTATGCACATCTCCCTCCTCATCCCCCTCCCTATTGTCGCTGGAAGGATTGTGTGCAAACTGATTGGGAGCAATGAAATCCTCCTCCTCACTACTACTGTGACCGCTATTGCTTCCTTCTCCTCCTCCATTCATGGCCTGCTTCTTACTAAGAGCTGATGACGATGACGAGGAAGATGGTATGGAATGGACACTGAAACTGTCTACCGCTGACTTGCCCAACTCAAAAGCAGTGAGAACACCAGCTGCCAGAGCAACAGCAGGATCAGCAGAACTTGGCCTTTTCTTCACAATCAACCTTTCCTCCTCTCCCTCTTCCTCCCCTTTAGATACAGATCTCGTCTTGCTGCCATTTTTGACCGCAGCTCCTCCTCCTGCAGCAGCAACCAAAGCGCCCATGACAGCTACATCAGTGACATCAATTGCCAGGGCGGAAGCAGCTGCTACTCCAGCGACACCCAAGGCGACATAACCAGCAGTCTTTCCAAAAGTTTTGATGAAGTTCTTGTCTTTCTTCTTTGTAGCTGTGTCAACAGGAGGGTCTTTTTCCTTGACTGCAATAGCAGCAGCTGTATCCTCGGTCAATGCAGCAGTTTGGATGTCAACCTTCTCCTTCTCTTGTTTCTCCTCGACAACAATCAGTACTGCCATCTTCTCATCTTCTTTTTCATCCAAATCTTCATCAACAACAGCAGGGGATAGGGAGGCGAATTGATCAACCAAAGCCTGGACAGCAGCATCACCATCTTGCAATGGGGAGACAGCGGCGGTAGCAGCAACATCAACATCATCACCAGTCATCTTCTCCATGAGGTCGACATAACCAAATGGGCAGTTGATCTGAATGGATGATTCATCTGGATTAATGATGAGTTTTCTGTTGAAAGTGTTGGGTGTGTCTTCCCACAGTGGAGGTTGATCGTGGCGAAGGTAGACAAGCTTGAATTCAACTGGGCCTTCTGCAGCAGAGTCTGAGACAGTCAAGTTAAGCGTCCAGCGGTCTCCCTCGCTCCAGTTCAGAGTTGGGGCTGCGCAGAGGTCCCATTCGCCAAGTTCTTTGATGGAGCCTACACATTTGAGTGTCTCACCGAACAGTGCGTGGAATTGAGGGACAATGAAAGAAAGGGTCTTGATCTTTTTGGCGGGAGCAGCTATGGTTGTGTCTGACTTGAAGGCAGTCACACGAGTGAGATGCCTTGAGCGTGCTGGATTGATGGTCTTCGTGATGGTCTTCATGTTTTGGAAAGCAAGGAACGGGTTTGATCTCTTGCCAGAATGCTTTTTAAGGTTGCTGATCTAGCGGGATATTAAGGGTTTCTCTGGTGCTCTAGCTATTGATAAACAATAGAGCAAATTCAATAATGATAGATTGGTATATGCTTTGGGGTCGAGCCCATTCACTATTTGAATTTCCCAGCAACCGACCTACCATGGCAGAGCTTGAGAATCTCTCTCTATTGATCTGTCACTCTCTTCATCATCAATCAAGCAAAAGCTCCCCCTTCTTCAGTAGTCCATCCAACTTCATATGTGCTATATGATTGCACATATGAATAATGCCTCTAACTTCACAGTATAACCAGTAACATGTCTTTGGGCATCATATGAATAACAGTTCTTGGTTTGTGATGAAGATAAATAAAATAGGTTGTTTGATTGTCAACACACAATTCTCTCCTGTACTCTACCTTCATCTCCACCTACCTAACAACCCATAATCCCATCAATTTTCACAATCACACTACAACCCCCAATATCAGTACACTACTTAACATACTTTTCTTTCAAGGCCTGTACAAGCTCAACATACTCTTTCATGGCATCCTCCTGGCTCTTACCCTTTTGTTTCACCCAAGTGTCATGCTTGGCACGTCCCTTGATATCAAATGCACCCGGTCTAGGGACATTGACATCACCCATCTTAGCTTGCTTGTAAAGACCTAAGAGGTTAAGTTTCTCATCAGTGGCAAGTTCACTTTGTGGCAACTGGGATTTTGAAAGGCAGGGGTGGGGGGCGCCAAGGGGTAAGGGATTAGGCATTGTGGGTAAGGGATTATGAGAGCGTCTTTAGCGATGGAATAGATTGATGATGGGGTGAATCAACTCACGATGTTTGTCTCAAACAGCTGCTCTAAAGCATAAGCTTTAAAGTCGTCCTGTAGTGTACAAAATAGAGGTGGGAGATGAGAGGGAGGGTGACATGAGGGGAAGATCGCATGCATTTACTCTGGCCTTACTTCCAAACCCATGAGTAGTAGAACTGATTGATTGCTACGTAATTATAATTCAATGATTAAGTAAAGAATTAAGTGCATGAAAGCCAACACCCACTCACCATTTTTTGAACCCAACCGTTTTTCAGCCTCAGCAGTGTTCTCCAAAACCCGTTAATAGTGGGCTATCCTGGATCAAATGATACATCACATTGTATTCATATGAATCGTCAAAATACGTATAGAGCCGTAAAGGTCGTCACAACCGTGCAGATCAACCCTTCACAGGCAAATTAAAACTCTTTTTAATTCAAACCAAGCTAAAGAACCATGCACCGCCTAGGTCGTCTCTTCCAAAGCACTTCTTGTTCACCTTACGAATATGGGCTCGTCACAGCGATACTCCCCACTCTCTGCAATCTCCCCCAACCATTCCATCTCCGCTCTTCCTCCTCCACTACCGCTCCTCCCAAACAACAACACCATCATCCAGAAGATAAAATGGACTTCCCAGGAGGCAGTGTCCCATTCACCTCTCTCCTCACCTTTTACGGAGGCCCTCATAACAAATACACTCCATCACCCAACCCCATCCCCTGCTTCAGAACCATAGACAGCTCAGGAACTCAACTCCCTCCTCCGCCTATCTCCGACGCGACCTCCCCCCAACCCCAATCCCAACCCCAGCTCCAACCTCTACTTGACCAATCCACTGCTCAACATATCTACACCACCATGGTATCCCTCCAAACAGTAGACACTATCTTCTACGAAGCCCAGAGACAGGGAAGATTCTCCTTCTACATGACCAGTAGCGGAGAGGAAGCCACCTCTGTCGCCTCAGCAGCTGCCTTGTCACCTGAGGACATCATATTCAGTCAATACAGAGAACAAGGAGCCCTCATGTGGAGAGGGTTTAGTGTCAAAGACATGGCAGATCAATGTTATGGGAATATCTATGACCAAGGGAAAGGTAGACAAATGCCTATTCATTATGGGTCGAAACAATTGAATTTTCATACTATCTCATCCCCACTGGCAACACAATTACCACACGCTGCTGGTGCAGGGTATGCACTGAAGTTGGATAAGAAGAATGCGGTTTCTGTAGCTTATTTTGGAGAAGGAGCGGCCAGTGAAGGTGATTTCCATGCTGGTTTAAACTTTGCAGCTACTCTTGGATGTCCTACTATTTTCATCTGTAGAAACAATGGATGGGCTATCAGCACCCCTGCCACTGAGCAGTACAGAGGAGACGGTGTTGCAGGGAGAGGGCCTTGTTATGGCATTGCTGCTGTCAGAGTAGATGGCGGAGATGCCCTAGCAATATACATAGCAGTAAAAGAAGCAAGAAAAATAGCATTACAAACCCAATCGCCAATACTTATAGAGGCCATGTCGTACCGTTCCGGCCACCACAGCACCAGTGACGATTCATCCAAGTATAGAAGCGCTGAAGAAATGCGTAAATGGAGAGCCAGAGACCCGGTATCTCGTCTTCAAAGATGGTTGATCGCCCAAGGGTGGTGGGATGAGGTGAGGGAGGCAGAGTTGAGAGGGAAGATGAGAAGGGAGGTGATACATGCATTAGAAGGTGCTGCCAAGGAGGGGAAACCCCCTCTTGATGATATGTTTAGTGATGTGTATGATGAACTGCCTCCGCATTTAGTGAGACAGAGGGATGAGGTGAGGAGGTTTGTTGCAAAGTATCCAGATGCATTGCCACCTGGTGTTCCTCCTTTATCAAGTTGAAAAGAAAGAGAAGAAGAGAAGAAGAAAATTACATTCAAAACAAAGTTCATTCATGAATCATTTAAAAAAAAAAAAAATGCATCGATAAGAAGCAGGTTTCTTATTATTGTTGATCTAAATCTAATTCCACCGCCAACATTTACAACGAAAATCCAATACAAAATATCAATATCATTAAATCTCAGTGATGACTCTAAGATCATTGATACAGATAGCTTGTGGTTTATCCAGTACACTAGTGAATTGCAATCCACCAATATCTTGGGAAGATACGGATCCACATGAAGACAGCTGGCGATTTACCGCCACATTACTACTACCACCATTCATTGTGTCACTACATACGTCTAGGAACGAACTAGACCCCACCTTGAATTTCACCCAGCTACTGGTCTGTGGCTTGACAGCACTGATACCACCACCACTATCGGCATCAGAAACAGCACTCACCCTGTCCACAGCAACCAAGGCATGCAAAGGAACAGCAGCACACCCAGGTATTGGCTGCCTCTTTTTATCCAATAGAGAGATGGTAACATAAGGAGGCATGTTGAATGGAGTAGACAGAGATGTCCAAAACTCAATAGCAGTGGCCCAGGTGAACGGAGAGGTGCCTGGAGGAGCATTTAATCTCATGTAGCTTCCTCTCTCTGATAATTGGTAGCACACTACACCATCAGTGAGTGGGGGAGATGATGCTGTGACTGTAGCTGTCAGAGGAGATGAGGAGGAGGGGGGGGTGTTGGTGATGATGGCTTGTTGTTGTTGGATGGTAGCAGCAGTACCGGGAGGAGTTTCCAAAGAAGGCAATACAGAGGCAGTATCAGCTGCTTGTACACTCCATGTTATGTTGAGATTGATGACAGAGTTAATTGCAGCTGAATTAGCATCATAGTATACATCATTACTACTACTACCAGCATTCTCAGCTGAAGGAGAAGAAGCAAGTCCATCAGTATTGGCATCATCAATATCATCACCACCACCACCACCAGCACCAATATCGTTGATAACACTGTCTGCCTTCCATGTTCTCCAGTCAACCCCCCTCTGAGGATCCTTCCACCCAGGAGGGGAATCTTCCCCAGGAGTAGGACTAGTAATCTCAGGAGCTTCCTTCCCCGGCTTCCAATCACAGGGGACACCCCTGTATTCAATAGGAATCACCCCCCACTTGAGATCACCAGCCAGGCGCTCAAATGCCCAAACAGACATGTCTAGGTGGCTTTTATCACCACAGCACCACCTTTTATTGCTGTAGGCGTTGTCTGGGTAGCGACAGGGACATGTATCAGTGACACGGAGGACTAGACTGGTGGTGGTGTCTCTGCAGACGTCTGGCATGTCTCGTTTGAGGGACTCTCCATAGCCGTCTGTGATGACGCCTGGGCGGCATTTCACTTCAATGCAAATGCCACAGGAGCCGATGTAGGATGGGGAGACGTCGTAGATGGCGGCAACATTCCAGCCTAGGTGTTCTTCCTTGCCAATGTAGCCGTAGCCACATGATCCTCTATGAATGCTCCAAGCTATATGGAGGTGTTGTGATAATGATATTATGGAGGATAAGAGGGTGGTTGGGTCAAATGATCGGAGAACAGTGATTGAAATGATTTGGTAGAGTTAAGGAATGTAAATAGGTGCCAATTGGTGTTGTGTATGTACTTACCATCTGCACCATAGAAGGTTGCTCTTCCCTGCAGGTTAGAAAGAGGAAATGGATGGTGAGAGAGGGAAGAATGGCGGGAGCGTTGAGTTGGCATCGAATTCCTTCTCCTTACGTTTTTCCACTGGAAGTCAAAACTGTAATCTACGATATTGTGTTGATCATGGTACGCAGTAGCGAAATTGACGCTGAATAGCAGCAAGGTTGCGATGCAGAGTTTAAACTTCATTTACAGGTCAATTGATTGACTGGCCAGTAAAGCTCAAATTGCGCTTTCAAATTGGGTAGATTTTTTCTATCTATCGTTGTATTGTATAATTGAAATGGAATTGGGGCCTCCCAAACCACGCTTTCTATTTCAAGACAAAACCATTGTCAACCACCGCCTCCAACTCACTCAATGAGAGAGGGGGCCTCTCCACCACTATCCTTCTCTCTCTACTCCATGAACTAAACTTAACTAAACTGCCAACTACAATAAAAGTCTTACTAGGTTTGTTTGTTTATGTAAAAATAAAGACCATTCAATGATCTAATATTCTCTAGGAAAGAGCTGTTGATGTGGAAAAAACAGAAGGAGCAAATCAATAAAAATGTCCACCTCAGCTGCCAAACAGAACACAGGAAGCCATACCATTCTCCTATTTTGTAACATGCTATGCATCCCCAAGAGCCCTCTTTCTACCATATTACCCCATCCACACACACAATATAATTTAGTACACTTCAACATGGAATTGGTTATTGTGCTTCCAGCTCTCTTGCAATTCCTCCCAGTTCTGACCCTTCTCAGTGGCCACACGCTGCAACATCTCCAGAATTCCAGGCATCATACCCTTCAGTCCGCAGAAGTAGATATGAGCTCCATTGTTCATCAAATCAAACACTTCATCCGCATATTCTTCAACCTTATCCTGGATGTACATTTTACCGCCACGTCTGTTGTTCTGTTCACGAGACAGAGCATAGTCCACCCTAAAGTTGTCTGGGTTGGTGGCGAGGATTTCATTGAGCTCACTGTCGTAGAGCTTGGCGTCAGAATTGGCAACGCCCATGAAGAGCCAAGCCAAGCCGGTAAATTTGTAATTGGGGACATTTTCGTAAAACATGCGTCTCCAGAAGGCTCTGAATGGGGCGATACCGGTACCAGTGGCGACCATGAGGATGACGGCGTTGGGGTCCTCTGGGAGGAGGAGGACTTTGCCTGTTGGTCCGGTCATGGTGACCTCCTGTCCTGGGGTAGCATCACAGAGGAAGTTGGAGCAAAGGCCCTTCTTGGCTGGGTCGTCAGCCTTGAGCTCTGGGCACCAGTAGGTGGCACGGCGGACACAGAGGGAGGTGGTCTGGCCGTCGAAGTTGTCACCGTAGCGAGAAGAGGCGATAGAATAGAGGCGAGTGCCATGTGGGACTTCCTTGCCATTGGAGTTGATCTTGGTTCCTGGAGGGATGACGCCGTAAGACTGGCCCTCGACGAAAGGGATCTTCCCGTCGGTCTGGATGATAATGTGCATGGTCTCACCGGTGGCCTTAGGGCCGACAATGCGTTCTACACTGACGACTTTGCCTGTGAAGGTGTTCTTTGGGCCGTAGGTGTTCATTGGGAGGCCAATTTCCTCCAGTTCCAAAGGCACATCCTTCTTGGTGATTTTAGTGGCAGTAGCCTGGGCCTGGGCACGGACGGCGAAGCGACGAGCACCAGCACGAGCATTTGCCTTTGGTGCAACAGTCTGCAATAGAAAAGAAGGTTGATCAAAGATAAGTCAGGATTGCTGGAAAAATTCCAAGGACACCGAGCAGGAATGCGGGGCGGTGGAGACCGTCTACTGTGTATATTGTGCACATCTATATCCTAGATAATACATACCTTGGTTAAAGTAGAGCGTTGAGCTATTTGTGCAGACATCTTTAATTAATTCTACTTTTGGATAAAATGCAGATAAGGTCTAAACTCAGCTAAAGAATTGGGTTGACAATTTTTACCCTGACTGGTGAAATGAAGTGTATGGGCAACATGGTGCCGATCTGCTCCTTTTCAGGCAACACCGCTCTATCCACAGAAGGGCTGATGGAGGGAGCGTACGGAGGGAGAGAGGGCATGAGGCACCCTTTTTAGAGGAGAGAGAAAGAGAGAGGGAGGAAGAAGGGCCTGGTTCAGTCATGTGTCCTTCTTTAATAAATTAGCATTCCAGCCCATTCAATGGTGCCTGAACATCTCAAGGACAGAAATGGAAAAAGGTGGGACTGCTAGTGTGTGCCATTGAGATGGGGGTCTGGCTCGAGAGACAGAAGAGACGGACATCCTCGAGGATTTCTGAGGCTTTCACCATCGAAACCCTTAAACAGCGGTAATTGTTTGAAAAGCTAACAGTTTAAGCAATCCTGCAGGCAAAGGAAATTTGTGCATTGAAACGCTACTATCTTATCGAATCTTCTTAGGAATATTTAGGTTTCCATCTTTACGTGATTCAAGATGGCTTCTTCAAGAGATACAAATTATAGTTATATTGATTCGACTTTTGCCACTCGATACATGAGTGAGCCCATCCCTAAGAACAAAATGCCTGACCAGGGTATCCCAGCCAAGGTAAGACATCTCCCATCATCCACCCCCGCTCCGGAGCGTATCCACTGCCATCTCGTTACCATTCATTCTCCTTTTCTTCCCTACCATCCCCCCCACTCTCTGCCACCATCTTTATTCACAGGTGGCCTACCAAGTCATCAAAGATTTAAGAACCCTTGACGCCAGGTAAGTTAATCTTCCGGCCACCCCCAGCACGACAATTTCCAGTTTTTTCTTTGATGACCAGTCAATCTAATGTCTAACTCAATCATGTTTTCCCCCTTCCCTTCCCTTCCCTCCCCAGACCCAACCTCAATCTAGGTAATCTAAATTCCATTCCAATACCCAGTTAATTGGAACACTAAATTGGTCCCCCTCCCTCCCCCTCTCTCTCATTGTTCCCTTCCTACCTCCATATGCTCTTTTTCCCTGTATGATATTGTTCTTAACCAATCCCACACACACCCATGAACCTTGCAGCATCCTTTGTCACTACTTGGGCAGAGCCAGAAGCAAGAGAGCTAATGAATGAATGCCTGGACGTCAATTTTGTTGACACTGAAGTACGTACAAATCTTGATAGCAAAAGATTATTATTGCTATTAGTAGTTATAGTAGTGTTCCTGTCCTTGTCCTTGTCCTTTCTTTCTCTCCTCTTGATCATTAACCCTAAACCTTCCTTCCTTCCATTCATTTACATATATTCTAAAAATTAGGAGTATCCTTCCACTCAAGACATTGCCAATCGCTGCATCAACATGCTTGCCCAGCTCTACCATAGCCCTGCCGTCGACGCAGATGGCAACGGTGATGCCATTGGAGCCCCCACTGTCGGTTCCTCAGAGGCCATCATGTTGTGTGGTTTGTCAATGAAGAAACGTTGGCAAGAACGCCGCAAAGCTCAAGGACTCGACTACTCCACCCCCAACTTGGTTATGGCCACTGCCACCCATGTTTGTTGGGAAAAGTTGTGCCGTTACTGGGACATTGAAACCAGATATATTCCTGCAAGTGCAGCAGAAGAGCGTTGGGCTGCAACTCCAGAACTCATTGCCAATGCATGTGACGAGAATACCATAGGGGTGGTTGGTATTCTGGGCTCAACATACAATGGAGAGTTTGAAGATGTGGAGGGGATGGATGCCAAGATTGAAGAGGTGAATAAAAAGAATGGCTGGAATATTGTCATCCATGTTGACGGTGCCAGTGGTGCTATGGTTGCTCCCTTTATCTACCCTGATGTCAAGTTTGACTTCCGTCTCAAGAATGTTGCCAGTATCAATATTTCCGGACACAAGTACGGCCTCGTATTGCCAGGATTGGGGTGGGCTATTTGGCGCTCTGAGGAGTACCTCCACGAGTCTCTCGTCTTTTGGTGTGACTACCTTGGCAACCTCGAACGCAGTATCACCCTTAACTTTTCAAGATCTGCCTCCAATGTCGTTGCTCAGTACTACCAGCTCCTCAGGCTGGGCCGTGATGGGTACACCAAGATCATGTCCAACTTGGCCAATATTGCAAAGTTCGTCAGAAATGAGATTCAAGAAACTGGTCACTTTGACATTGTCTCCAAAGACATTGGGGTTCCACTGGTGGCCTTCAAACTGAAGATGAGAAAGCATGCTGACGGTACCGTTCATCATCGTATGTATGATGAGTTCCAAATTGCAGAGCGTCTTCGTATCGCTGGATGGGTCATCCCCGCCTATTCAATGCCAGCTGGCGCTGAGGAAGTCAAGCTGATGAGAATCACTATCCGTGAAGATTTCTCAATGAGCATGGCCAGTGCTGTTGTCGGTGAGTTGAAGGGTGCAGTTGACTGGTTGGAGAAGCACTTTACCTTGACAAAAGAGGATATGGAGTTGTTGGCTGGAGTTGCGTTGGGGAAGAAGATGTCTCGTCTTGATTCCAGTCTTATGTCTGGACTTAAAGGGGAGAAGGTGGTGGTCAAGCCATGCTAAACATTTGCTGGGAAATGTGTATTGCAATTTTGGCAATTTGTTTTGTTGCTACTGCTAGCAATGAAGAGATATCATCCTCTTTGGGATAACACCAGTGAGCGGGGCTATTTGTCTCTCCTGAGATGAATATATGTGTGTGTGTGTGTTTTCCTTCCCTCTGTTTTCATAAATACTATTGAAGCAAATCCTTACAAAGTCTTAGTACAACTGCTTCCATCTTGACTTGAAAGTGGTAATTGTTGTTGTGTAATCATCTTTAAATAGAAATATTCGAAACCCTCCACCTCATCTCATCTCACCTCATCCATCCAACCAAAATTTAGGAAGGTAATTCAACCTTGGCAGACAACACATCTCCAAATCTCTTTCCAATCCTCTTATCAAAATGATACACAGCGTGCCCCCTCCCAATTCTCTCCAACTCGGCCACATAATTCCCTGCCTCTCTGATATGATGCACCTGCTGATGCAACTTAGTCTTGACAAAGTCCTGCATCTCAGGATCCTTTTGCTCCAATGCCACGTCGTGCAACTCCTTGAGTTTTTGAAATGCCAGCTTCTCTAGAGCCAAAGACAGCTGGAAGGCAGGCAATGCATCATCCTTTTTGCTTTCATCGTAAAACTCGGGGGAAGGAGGGGGGATGGTTTTGACCATGGCGCGTGCTCCTCTGAGGTTGTTGTAGTCGAGAAAGTGGAGCGTGTCGGTGTGGGCCCTCTTGGAGAGGGAGACAAAGTGTTTGGCAATGTTTGGTAGTGCAACATTGTCTCTGTCGAAGTAGGCTCTCATGGAGAGATATATAATGTGGAGCTGGGAGTAAAAATTGGCCAGGATATTGATGCCATGTTCACAGGCGTGGTCGTAGTCGCAGCGAACGAAAGAGAGAGTTGCGTCGTGAAGACGGGCCTCTTGAATGTCGCATTGGAATGGTTTTACGTCTTGGAGGAGGAGTTGGACTACTCCTGGGAGTTCTTGAGCGTATTCTTCTGGGTTTACTGCTGCCATATTGGTATAAAAGTTTTGGTTGATAATGAAGGAGGAAGAGAAAGGAGGTGAGAAAATGTTGTATTGGCTGAGGAGGAAGTGATGCCGAGGAGAAGCTGGTTGGCAGCAGTCCTGCGTCTTCCCTCCACATAAATAAACCTCCACAACGTTGCTTTGTTCTCAAACTCATATTATAGTAGAGTAAGCAAGCAGCTAACAACCCAACTTTGGTTAATAATCTTATAGAGACACTATGAGCGACCCAATCACAGAGCCAACACATGAACGCCCTACTACTCAGTCCGAGGGTAAATACAAGAAGACCCTCCCCTCTGTTTACATGAAGCCATTGGAGGAGGCTCAGGACTTCTTCACTCAAGTAGACCAAGCTAAGTTGAACAAGAGCAGCTTTGCTCGCATGTCTACTGGTTTTTCTGACAAGGTGGAAGTTGGTCTTAACAAGGTTGGTTCTGCTTTCTGTCTTTCTTCCTTTTCTTCCTCTCCTCTCTTTCTCTTCCATACATTCAACCCCCCCCCCCCCCCCCCCCCCCTCCCCCCCCCCACCCCCCCCCCCCCCCCCCCCCCCCCCCTCCCAAACACACACACACACACACACACATACCACCCCCTTTGAATCATCAATGTACAGCAAATCACCCTGGAGCTGAGCCTTGGATACATTTTCATGGCAATGAGTGCCTATTTTGACAGAGACACCGTCTCCCTGCCCGGCTTTGCCCTCTTCTTCCGCTCCTACTCTGAATCCGAATTCATCCACGCCAACGAAGTCATCGACCAACAAAACAGACGTGGCGGCAGAGTAGAAATTGGAGCCATCCCCATGCCAGACAGCGACTACAACAATGAAGACAAGGGCGACGCTTTGTACGCTATGCTCACTGCTCTTGCTTTGGTGAAAATGAACATGGAAAAGATGAGGGAGCTGCATGGTGAGTGTGAAGAATGTGATGACCATCAGACTAGTGACTTTATTGAGGAGATGATGGAAGAGCAGGCGAGGGTGATTAAAGAGGTGAGTAATTATGTTGCTGAGCTGGAGAGGGTGGGGAAGGGCTATGGGGTATGGCATGTCGATGAGAGGTTGCAGGAAGAGGGGAGGTATGGAGCTACACTTGGTGCTGAGGAGATGTAAGAGGGGGGGGGAGTGGGATACGATGAATGTTGTAAAATTTATCTTATTAACAGCCTTATAGCATATGATCTACTGTCCTTTGGAAACAAAGTGGTGAAAGTAGTAGTACTGTCGTTGTCAGAAGAATCCAGCTACCTCTCTCCACTCTCTTGACTGGTAAAATCTCGACAGCAAACCCTTCTTCCCTGCCTTTCCTTTCGCGTTTGTCATCAATTATATCGATTATACGGTCATCACTACAAGTATTATGTATTCATCACAATCCGGTTTACTCCAGGAAGGAGTGTATTTATGCGTGCACTTTTCAAAAAACAGATTAGGTGTTGCTTGGTATAACACAGAAACGACTGAACTATGCTGCTTTGAAACCGCTGATGATTCCACCAAAGAGATAATCCAACGTGCCAAGCTCTACTGCCAACCAAGGATGATATTTGCTAGCGCCAAGGCCACTGACGAACCAACTACCGCCATCCTCTCTGCCCCTCTTCCGACCCACCCTCACGCTCTTCCCTACCCCCTCCGCTCAGAGAGGTCCTCCCTCTTCACCTCCTCCTCTGCCATCAAGCGTCTCCTCCAACTCCACATCCAAAACATCCCTTCTCATCATATTAACAACAACAATACTATTAACAATCCTCCAACCACTGAGTCAGAAAGACTCCATGCACTTAACACCGTCATCTCTATTTCCAGTGAATGCCAGATCATCGCTGCCGGTGCTCTTCTCTCAATTCTAGACTCCGAACATCTCCTCCCTCCCCCCTTCACCCTAGACAATGGTCTCACCAGCACCTGCCTCATCCCCCTCAAATCACTCAAAGAAGTAGCAATAGATGGCTTCTTACTCATAGACCCCACCTCGATGGAAGCTCTGCAGATCTTTAGTGAAGAACATCATGCATCAGCCATGGGTATTGGATCTGCCAAAGAAGGCTACTCAGTATTCAGCCTGCTCAATAGATGTGTCAGTACAGCTGGTAAGAAATTACTAAGATTATGGTTCAGTAGACCTATTATAGATTTGAATATGATTGAAGACAGGTATGATTCTATTCAGTTCTTCATGGACAGAGATGCAGAGAGAGGGGTGGGGAGACTGAGGAGGGTGTTGAGAAGAGTGAAAGATGTTGGGCAGCTGTTGGAGAAGAGTAAGAGTCAGGTTCCTCCTGAGGGTCGGGATTTTGCTGGTCTTCTGGATACTGTGGCTGCTATGTTGGAGGTGAGGGAGAGTATGATGTCGTTAGTTCCTCCTGAAGAAGAAGAGACTCTTATGATGATGATGACAGGAGGAGGAGGAGGAGAGATTGGGGGAGAAAGATTACTACCGTCACAGCAGCAGCAGCAACAACAACAACACCAACCATCAATACTTGCTAGGAAGAGAGATAGATACCAAGCTGAAACTTCCATCATGAGTCCTGCAATGTCTGGAAGTGGTACTACTACTATTACTACTACTGGAGATCATAGTAAAAAGATGAGAAACAGTGGTACTGCTTCTTCTTCCGATCAACAACAAACCACTACCACAATTACACTTCCCCGTTGTTTCTTCAAGATAGCCACCGCCATCAATGACGATCTTGTTGCCTGCCACGCCCTCATCTCTCAAGTAGTAGACCTCGACTCCCCAGAAGAAGGCATGTTGGTAGCTCGTGGCATCAGTCCTGAGCTAGATCAACTGAAACACCTCTATAATGGTCTTCCTGACTTCTTATACCAAGTAGTAGGTGCTGAGTTGGCTAGGGTCCCCCGTCATTTGGCATTTGCCCTCCCTCCAGAGTCGTTTAATCAACAAGCTTGGAATATTGTGTATATGCCACAGGTTGGCTTCTTGTTGAGAGTAGGAGGAGGTGGGGGAGGAGGGAGGTTGTGTCCTGCAGTGCTAGAGTACCTTGATGATTATAGTTTTGCATTTGAAGGATATGAGAATATACATGGGACTGGGGTTTCTAGCTTTGACAGATCAATGCTGAATAATAACGGTGGTGATGGTACTGATGATGATAATAACAACAATAATAATGTATCATCATCAACAACAACATTTGGGGCGTATTACCATTGCAACACCACCAGAGAGCTGAATGAACGCTTCGGTGACCTCCTGCATCGTATCAGAGATATGGAAGCCAGTATCCTGGGTCAGTTAGTGCAAGAAATAGATACGAGATACAAGGCATCACTGGTCACTTCATGTGAAGCTGCTGCCGAGGTGGATTGTCTGCTCTCACTAGCTCTGGCTTCAAAGGAACTGGTCCTGACTAGACCCAGGCTTACCAGAGGGACTGAGCTTATTGTTAAAAAGGGAAGGCATATCCTGACTGAAGGTATTGTAGATACATTTATTCCTAATGACACTGATATGTTTAGTTATAATGAGGAGGAGGAAGGAAGAGAGATAGTGCGTGATGGTGGAGATGATAATAAAATCAATGATACTACCACCAAGCAACAGCACCGTGTCCACATCATCACAGGCCCCAACGCCAGCGGTAAGAGCGTCTACATCAAACAAGTCGCCATCATTGCCTTCCTAGCCCACATCGGATGCTTTGTCCCAGCTGAAAGCGCATGCATAGGAACGATTGACAGAATCTTCACCCGCCTCACTAGTAAAGAGACTCTAGGTCTCCCTCAGAGTACATTTATGATTGATCTATCTCAGATGGCAGCTGCTCTTAGGTTGGCTACTTCCAGATCTTTGATGATCATAGATGAGTTTGGGAAGGGAACTTTGTCTGCTGATGGAGTGGGACTGTTGTGTGGGTGTTTGAGATCCCTACTTACTGGATGTCATGATGGAGAGAGTTATGATGGGGAGAGGAGGAGGGAGGGAGAGAGGGAGAGGAAAGGTGATCTCCTCATCCGTACTGCCACTACTAATAACACTTCTTCTCTTCCTCCAAGAGTTTTATTGGCTACACATTTCAGTGAAGTATTAGATGAGAGTTTATTACCCAGGACACCTTCCTTGGCTTTCTACACAATGAGTGTGGTAGTGTCACAACAACAAGGAGAAGATGGAGATGGTGATGGAGATGATGATGGTTCTGCTTCAGTGCTTTATGGTATCAAGAAGCCACCCACTACTACTATTTATAGTAGGAAGAAGAAGAAGATGGTGAAAGATGTGACATTTTTGTATAGATTAGTCCCTGGTAAAGCAGCTCCCAGTTTTGGTATTCATTGTGCCAAACTGGCTGGAGTGGAGGAGTGTGTGTTGGAGAGAGCGTGTCAGTTGCTGGAGAATGGCATCACTGAGAAGAGGAGGAAGAAGGAGGAGGAGGATGGGGTAATGAATGAGGACGAGGAGGAGGAAGAAAGAGGAGGTAGAATGCCAATAATGACTACTGTGACATCTGAAAGCTTGATTAAGAGAACCCGTGTGTTTAAGCAGTTACTACACAGGTTGAGGAGCACTGCTGATGAGGATGCAGCTGAATTTGGGGGGTTGCTACGAGATGTGCGTCTTGCCATTGATGAAGTGTATTAATATAGATGGTGAGGATGAGGGTGAGGATGAGGATGAGGATGAAGGTCTTTTGTGTTTTGTATAGGTAGTATTACAAGTATCATTATTATTATTAATCACTATCGCTGCCATAAGAACCCAGCAACCCAGTTAAACCTTGCTGCTGCTGCTGCTGCTGCTGCTGCTGCTGCTGCTGCTGCTGCTGCTGCTGCTGTTTGTATTGCTTATTATTACCATCATCAACCGGAATAACAGCAGTACGAGCAGTACCAGTCTTTTTCTTTTTACTATTTACTTTAGCTTGTACTATGACTGATGGTCTCTTGAGTTGCTGCTGATGTAATAATGGAGCATCCAACTGCTGCTGCTTTGTTACTTTTGTCGGTACATTGTTGTTATTCCATTGAGAAGCTGTACAACCTACATGACTAGCATTATTATTATCATCATCAGGAGGTAAAGACGGACCGATCTCAGATATATTCTTCTCCTGAGCTATTTGTTTCAACTGCCTAAAAGCCTCCAACTCAGCCTCTTCTTGCCGCTTCTCCTGCTGCTTTCTCTTCACCTCTGCCTCTGCCAGTGAATCTAAGAAATCCAACTCATCTTCCAACAACGGTCTATTCTTACCAACTTTCATTAATTTCCATTGTTCTTGGTGTTCTGCATCTTTAGCTTCTTTTCTCTCTTTAAGAATATCAGCAAGAGGTCTTTGAGGGAGACCATTGCCATCGTCATTGCCATCTTTTCCCCGAGCTGCTTGTATTTCTTCCAGCTCAGATTGGGATATGAACTTTCTGTCACCAGCACCTAGGAGTAATTTTGCTTTTTCTGGGTCCATTGAGACCATCTTTTTGGATTCCGAAGGAAAGACGGATTTAATGTCGCGGCCTAGTACTTCTTCTCTATTGTACACTGCCTCTTCACTGTGGTGGGTGAAGAAAGAGGAGAGGAGAGGGTCGGTGAAATGAATTAATTGAAGATGAATGCAGCAATGGAATTGATTGATTCCGTTTGCGTAATAGAAAAGGTGATCAGTACCTCTCAATCCTGACGAGTTCTACTCGTCCTTCATTCGACGACATGGCTGTGCACTCTATTCAACAAATCCTATTGCTGGATCGTTTCGATTCAGACGAGTACAAGTCCTAAAAAGCCAGAGTGTTGCAATATCTGGACAGTCTTAGCATGAAGTAAGATGTAGAAAATGTTAAATATGAGACACATAGCAGTTTCTGCATTTAAAACAAAGCTCCCACAACGTCCGGTGTCGACGATCAGAGGGTTCTTTTCGTTTTTCGTGCATGTCCTCTATCCTTATTGTGTCTAGATTTAAGCCGTTACAACAAATCAATAGTATCTAGCCATATTTTTCTTCCTAATACAAAGGGAAGAACGCAGTCTCTCCCCCCCTTTTGTTCTATGCAGTTTCTATTGAGTCGATGCAAATACTCGCTTGGCAGCACACGAGTCGACACATCGCCAGTAGTCAAAATATTGTCCTGTGCAATGAGCTTCTCCTGATTTATCTCCCTCAATTCTGTCAACACATGCCTGTACGTTGGTAAGAAGGGGATTGGGGGTGTGAGAGAGAGGTCAAGAGCGAGGGTAACGACGTTGTGTGAGTGGGAAGAGGGTCGGTGGAATGATGTGCCAAACAGTAGTAATCGCCGTCAAGCGTAGATGGGGGATTAAAATAATGCTTACTTGGTACTGCAAGAGGTATTTGACGCATTTAGGCTTGCAGCTTTCTTCTATTTCAGGTTTGGGGCAAACAGGGTCTTCGTCTGACATGATTACTGCTCCTGGGTTTGCACAAGCAAGTTTGATGTTTTGATCTTCTGTTGATGTCACCCTGTGATCACACTTTTGATAAGATGGGTAAGATATAATGCACAGATGCGATGATTAGAGCGATTTCAGCAACAAATGGCCACCTCTCTCGAACGGAGCGAGGTCGAAGGAAAGGCCTGGCATCCTCATATGGCCTCTCCAGGTCCTAGATCAAACATGAATATACATCACATACATATCTTGTGATTTGGATACAGGTAACAACTCGCAGACTCTCTCAAAGGTCAGCATTACCAAGTGATCACCATCACAAAATGGGTGTTCCCTTGGACTCAGACAAGTCAGGCCAAGCCCCTATGGACGCTGAAGATCTCGGCATAGAGATGGACAAGATGGATAAAGAACAGCAGGGCAAGTCTGCCGTGATCGATCAATCAAAAGTCCAGGCCGACATCGCCTCTGCCAAGGCTCTCGCCTCTCAGGGCAAGCTCCAACAAGCCATCGATGCCCTCCTCCTAGTAGAAAAAGCAGGTCGCACTGCTGAGGACTATCCATCCACCAGTATAGCATGCACCACCATCCTAGAACTCCTCCATTCAGCTGGTCAGTGGAAACAGCTCATGGAAACCATCCAACTCCTTTCCAAACGACGCTCCCAATTGAAACAAGCCATCAAAGCAATGGTAAAACAGGCAATGTCCTATATCGATAGCGATGCATCTAAAATGGACCAACCTACCAGAACAGAGATGATTGAGACACTGGTCACATTAACAGAAGGTAAAATATTTGTAGAGATTGAAAGAGCCCGCCTCACCCGTCTCCTGGCCCGGATGAAAGAGGCAGAAGGGAAGATTGCAGAGGCTGCAGAACTATTGCAAGAAATAGCAGTAGAGACGTATGGTTCTATGTCTAAGACTGAGAAAATATCATTTATTTTGGAGCAAGTCCGTCTTTGTCTCGACCGTGGTGATTACGTGAGAGCACAGATCATGGCGCGTAAGATCAGTCCCAGGGCCTTTGCCTCTGAGAATCTTGCTGCCAAGGCCAAGAGGGAGGCAGCTGATACTAAAGATAAAACTGACGAAGACATGGCAGATGCTGCTACTGATGACCTTAAGAAGAGTAGCAACAGCAGTAAGAAGGGAGGTGAACAGAAAGCAGAGATTGGTATAGAAGGAACAGCAGTGGAACCACCTCCAGAGGGCACTGCCTCTCTTGAACAGCTCAAACTCTAGTACCACAGCTTGATGATCAGATACTATGCACACACCTCTGAATACCTCGAAATTGCCCGTGCATACCGCTCCATGCTGGACACTCCCATCATTGAAGCTGATGTTGCCAGGGCTCAAGATACATTGGCCAAGGCTGCCTGGTACTGCATATTGTCATCTGTATCATCAGATCAGGCAACATTGCTAGAGCTGACCAAGCAGGATAAGAGAATGGAGGATCTACCTGGGCTAGCTAAGCTACTCAAAGGTTTCTCTGGTAATGAGATATTATGGTGGAGTCAGATGAAGCAGGACATGGGTCAAGAAATGGCTGATGCTCATGATATCTTTGGTGGTACTGGTACTGGGACTGCATCGACCAATGTAGTCAAGGAAGGAGGAGGAAAAGAAGGAGGGGGAGCAGTGAAACGTAAGGAAGATTTGAGATTGAGAGTGACACAGCATAATATTCTAGTCATCTCCAAGTACTATTCCCGTATCAGTGCTGAAAGACTGGCCCAGATGCTGGAACTCACCCCTAGTGAGGCTGAGAAGTGTCTGTCAGACATGGTGGTCAGTGGGGCAGTGGCGGCCAAGATTGACAGACCAGCTGGTGTAGTGACATTTGGGGCTAAAAAGGGGCCAGCTGCTGCATTGAATAGCTGGAGTGAGAATGTGAGTAAGTTGTTGGAGCTGGTGGAGAAGAGTTGCCAGGCTATTCAGAAGGAGGTGCAGGTGCACAAGGTTGAGCTGGGTGTTGGCTCTTAGAGAAAGAGAGAGAGAGAGAGAGAGGGAGATGTTGTATGAGATGTGTGTGATTTGCTATTTCTCTCTCTACAGCTACTTCTTGTAAATAAGGTGTATATATATAATACAGATCTAATTACATTGATAGAAAAGATGATAAAATATTTTATTTACTCTTGCATGGCAACCACAGAGCTCCTCACCCTCCTCTCTCCACCACCACCTCTTCTGAAAGGAGGTCCCCTCCCTCCTGGTCTTCTGCTCCCTCCACCTCCACCTGCCTTGGTCACCACTGCCACCACTGCCTTACCACTGGACAATCTGCTGGTCACAGGTACAGGCATCACTTTCTCAATCATCTCCAACTTCATTGGACGTCCATCCAGAGCCACATTGTTATACCTCTGCATCGCCTTTTCAGCATCTTGCCTGTGCTTGTATACGACTTCACCGGTGCCCAGACTCCTGCCTGAGTTGTCAAAATGGATGGCGTAGCCAGCAAGAGAACCACAGCTGGAGAAGAGTTCTTTGATGTCTTGTTCTGAGACGGAGTAGACAAGATTACCGACAAAGATCTTGGTACCCAGGGTGCTGGCGGCTCTCTTGCCTGTTGGTGGTGGTGCTGGTTTCTTGCTGCCTTGCTTGGAAGCTCCACCTACAGTAGTAGTAATCTTTTTGGAGTCTACTACCATGGGCTGGCGAGCTGGGACACCTTTTTTTTTTATACCGCCAGATTTGGGTCTCGGGATTGTGACAGTCTTGGGGGTTTGGCCGGCTGGGGTGCTCTTGCGGCCTGGGGCGGGTTTGCCTCCCAATTTCTTCTTTGGAAGTCTCTTCTTGGTGTCCTGTAGATAGGGGAATTGAGACCCGTGCATGTGAGAGGGTGAGTCAGTTGTGTGTGCGTGTGTGTGTGCGTGTGTGTGTGCGCGCGCGCTTGTAGTTGGTTTGTTCTTTAGTGGGTGTGGGGTGGGTGGGTTGCAGGCTGGACAATATCTCGAGGGGCGTTCCGCTGGATCTTGATCGACCGGCTGATCCTTGTTGAGCAGTGAATAGTATGCGGTGCACGAACCTTTTGATGACGGGACTCCTTGATAAGGTCGTCAAGACTTTTTCCTAACGCAGCTTCGGCAGACATATTGTTTTGTGGAAGTTTTGAAAATAGATTCTATTGTTAATGCAGTGTCAAACCTGTCTTGAAGTTGTTTATAGTACGTTAAGTGATCAATTTGAGTAAACTAATGTTGCTCCTATGCCGAAATCTGGTGTTTAAGACCTCCAGGTCGTTGCAGGGAGGGGCCGGTGATTTTGGCCTGGAAATTTGAATGAAGAGTGGAGTTGCTCGACCTCATTTCTTGACAAATAAATCAATTATAGTGGTAGTCCATACCTATTTGGTTAGTAGCATGCAGGAATCGACCGCTCCAGCAGCTTCAACGGCTCTTCCTCGACTAAATGCAAATGGTGGTGCTCAAGGTTGCTATAAATGTGGCAAACCTGGCCATTGGTCTAAAGATTGCACCGCACCACAGAGCGAATTGATCTCTAGAGTTACCAATCCAAGAGGCAACGTTCCACCCGCTCCCAACTCCAACGGCCAAGCACCAAGAGTCGACGAGAACGACCCAGCTCCTCTCAACAACCAGTACGTCCTTCCCTACCCAAATAAATAATTCTCTCTCCTTCTATATATATATATACCCTACGCCCCACTACTCACCACCATTTCTCCCCCCACTTTCTCTTTATAGAATCCCAGATGCTGCTGGCACCCTAAAACCAGCTAAACTAAAGAAACCCCGACCCAAAGTCACCCAGGACCTCCTCCAACACCAATCAGGCCTCCCAGACATCTTCCACAACTTCCCTGAAGTCTTCCGCGCCTCATATAAAGGCAGAGGTCACGAAGGATCAGATCTTCGCCGTCTCTTGGAAATGTATAAAAGATGGCAAGACAGAGTGTTTCCTCATTGTGAGTTTGATGTGTTCATCAACAAGGTAGAGGCATTGAGTGGGACTAATAGAATGAAACATGAGCTGCAGGAGATGAGGACTGGGATATTGAGAGTGGCTCAGGAAGCTGTTCATGAGAGGGAAAGGGAAGTGCAGGAGAGAGAGGCTCAGGAGAGAGAACAACAACAAGCAGCAGTGGTGGTGGTTCCAGCAGCTGCTCATGTACTTGGTGGTGATGATGATGATGACCTGGATCTTGATCTTGCTTTAGATGATGATGATGAGAGAATGGAGATGATGATGATGATACCAGGAGCAGCACCAGCTAGCAATGATGATGATGATCTTGACCTGGATCTTCTTCCAACTCAGCAAGATCGTGATGATGGTATGGTAGAGATGAATGATGATGATGATGGTAGACAAGGAGAGGTGCTTATGACAATGATGGCAACACAAGATATTTTAGCAGCAGCATTTGCTGGTTTAGAAGAATACAATGACGGTGAAAATGATAATGGAGGAGAGGCTGATGATGATGGGGATGAAGTGATTCTTGATGATGAAGAACTGTTGGCAATGGCAATGGCTGAAATTCAAGATTAATAAAAAGAGAAGAGATTGCGAGAAATATATGTAATCTTCGAAGGGGAGATATGTGTAGTCTTCTTATCTTACACACACATATACCATGTAACATGATGATACAGTCTAATATTTACTGAAGGCAGCAGCAACAGCTCCACTACTCATTGCATTCTCCCTCACAGTCATCAACCGTTTCTTGGCCTGTCTTAATACCTTGTGTACCTCGTTCCACTGAGGATCCAAGTCCCTCCTCAACTTGATATCCAACCAGTGTCTAATATTAGGATGTGGGGCCAGTAGCTCTTGCAGAGTAGGACCCTTCAGTGCAGCATCTAGCAAGGTGAGTTGCTCTACCTCACATCCAATGAGAAGATCAGCAATTGACGGTTGAGACATGCCTCCTATGTAGGTGTCCTTGGTGGGTAATAAGACTGTTTCCAAGGTATGGAGAGAGGATATAAGGTAAGGGAGACCTAGTGGGCTGAGAACTAAGGCCTCATTGGGTGGTTTATTGAGGAGGATGGCGATACAGCGGTGGAAGACGACAGTCCTGCTGGCAATGCGTAGGTTGTTGAGGAACCAGTCCATGGCGCTGTTGATGATGGCAGCTTGTTTGGGGCTGTTATGGGGAAACCAGTGGGAGGGGATGGTGGCGGGTTTGGTGGTGCAGAGGTAGCGCATGATGGAGGGAGATTCGAAGAGGGCAAAGTTATCGGTGTCCAAGATAGCGGGCACTTTTCCAATGGGGTTGATTTTGAGGTATTCGGTTGTTATGTTTTCTCCTTTACTAATAGAAGTTACTACTCGCTCGTGAGGTGTGTTTGTCAGCAAGCAGAGTAATAAAACTGATCTGGAAGGTTGTGACATCAAATCCACAAAAACCCTGAGCTTTTCAGACTTGTTTGAGCTGCTCAACTGCATTTTAACTATATGAGATAACGTTGTAACTGGTACATTTACAATCATCTATGCATTCGCTAGTTTGTCAGCATCCTTAACCCTCTACCGCTCACCTCCCTCCCCTCTTCTGATCGTCAAAACAGTGGGCGATTGCTATACCAAGTCTCATACAAGACCACCAGCATAAACACTCCCATACACACCCTCCCAACCCATACATCCCTCCCGCCATTACTACCCCTCTCTCTCCCCAACACCACCTTCTCTACAACTGTCCACACCCCACTCACTGCCATCACCACCACTGCCGCTGTCTTTGCCTCTGGAACAACCCCCTCCACCAGACCACCACCACCACTCCCTTCATAGCTCCCTATTAACTGACTCAGTACGCTCTGGTGAGTTATCTTCTCTGATATCACAGTAGCTACTAACCCTATACCAGCAGCTCTTCCTAGAATAATCTCCAATAAACTGACACCAATATAATCATTATTATTATTATTCCTTGCTGATGATGATAATGGTTTTACTCTCACCCCTTTTGATGATGATGCAAGGTGTTGTTTCTCCTTAGCCTGCTGATCAAGAAATGCATCAATCCCTCTTTTATTAATACGATCAATAGGCTCCCTGTCTTCGGCTGATTTCTTTACTTTCGCTTTAACTGCCTCCAACAACTCCCTCCCATTACCACCACCATGGTGATGATGATCATTGTTCTTCACTGTAGTATCATCACCTTTGTCTTCAGTTGTCGTAGCATCACCTGTGCTGGTAGTAGTAGTAATAGTAGTAGTACCCTCCTCCTCCCCCTCCCTCTCCTCCTCCCCCATCCCTCCTTCTTCTTCTTTCTCTGTCTCTCCATGTCTACCTCTTCCTGCTTTGAATTGAAAGGACAGTCCTTCACCTGGAGGTGGTAGATCTTCATCATCCATTATCACATACTCTTCTTCATCATCATTTGGTACTGGAGGAGGAGGGGGAGGAGGAGTGGTGGTGGTGGTGGAGGATACATTCTTCTCTCCCTTCACGTCACCCTCACTACCTTCCTCTTCTTTCTTCTTCTTCTTCATCTTGGTATTCTTATACACATCACTGATGGTGACCTTGGGATCTAATATAAGCTCCTCATCTAGACCTTGTGGGTCATCTGGGAGGTACTTTTCTTCATCAGAAGTATCAGCAATGATATGGTCACCGTTTTGTGATGGTGGAGAGGAGATCTTGGAGTTGGTGGTGGTGCGGAGATCTTCTCTTGATCCTTCAGAGTTGGAAGGGGTGGATGCTGCTGCTGCAGTAGGATAAGTGGTGCTACGGCGATGTTGAGGGAAGGAGGAGGATGGTCGGTAAGACTGAGGAAGAAGAGGAAGAAGAAGAGGGCAGCGAGCACCTAAACCCAGCTTGGTATTAGCGTGGTATGTTTTGTATGCGATCATTATGTATCATGAAATGTTTTAATATGACGTGCATAGTCAGGAAAAGCTGGGTTTATAAAAATATATATAAGAAAGAGAGGAAAGATGGTCATGGAAGGTGACGTGAAACTATACAAGTAAAGCAGCTCTTCTTTTTCAATGCCGCATACGGTCACAGTTCTTCATAATTAATATACTATCATTACATTCATTTTAATTCTTCATATCTAATAATCCATCTGAACCTCATCAGTAATCAGTTTCTTCCTGAGAGCATTGTGTTGAGAGTTCATCGTGTCTGCCTCCCACCCACCCTGGTCCTCATTGTCAGAGTTGGAGTCAAAGTCCCAGCTGCCAAAGTTGTTGTTGGGATGTTTATCTTGACTTGAGTCTGAGGGGCGTTGAGATTTGGTGCCATTCTCGGCATGTGCTTGGGAAGTAGGTGTGTCCTGTTGATGTTAACGAGTGGGAGAGGGAGAGAGGGAAGGACGGCTGAGCGGTGGCTGTCTATGATGTCTCTGCCATAAACAGAAGGTTACCCGTTCACCTCTACGGTCCATGATTGGTACACGTGACCAAAAATGATCACTCACATCAAAATCCCATGACATGTAGTTGGGGTTTTGGGCAGGCTGCGATTTTTGAGCCATTACCGAAACATTTTTAGGTTTTTTGATTGAAGCCAGGTTCTTTCTGGCAGGTGAAAGGGAGCTGGGTCTTGTAAGTATGCAAGTGAACATTGTTTTACTTTGGGTTCTTTCTCAAGTGTTTTCATTGCAAGCTAGTGAGCTGATTCCCTAAATCTTCTATCCCATTGCTAATGCTCCCACTCGCCGCCTTTCTTCTTCACAAGTCACTTCAAACAGCCCCTACAGCAGCTTCTTCTCCTCCTCCAATTTCTCTACTAGGTGGAAGATCTCCAAGCCTATCAAATTTCTTGGCATATTTAGGCGGTACGAATGAAACAGCTCTCGGTAACAGTCTCCTCTTTTTAGGAAACCATTCCGGCATCAAAAGAGCTCTCAACCCCAATTTATTGTAGTACACCTTTGTAACACTACCACCTGCCTTTTCTATAGATCTCTTAGCTGAAGCACTAACTTGACTTACTTCTATGTGCATGGGTACTGATACTTCTTCTTTGCCTCTGCCTAGCAATTTAATGCCATCGACAATCTTCTTACCGACTGCCCCACTGGCCCGTAATTCCTTCATAGTAATTATTTTATTCGGATCTAATCTGCCTAGGTCTATCCATTCTTGTATCTGGTCCAAGTTAACTGGGGAGTATATCTTTTTGAATTGGTTGGTGAAGCCTCGTTTGGGGACACGGAAACGGAGGGGGGTTTGGCCACCTTCAAAACCGAGGCGAGGGCCACCGCCTGAGCGGGCTTTGTGGCCCTTGTGGCCTCGTCCTGATGTTTTGCCGAGACCTGAACCTACACCTCGACCTAGGATCTTTTTGGAATGAGTGGCTCCCTTGTTATCTCTGATATTATCCAAGGTGATGAATTCTTTTCTTGCTAGAAGATTTGAAGATGCTGCTAAACCGTGGTTGACGGATGTTTGTGAGAAGAATCTTTGTAGGATGGACATTGGAGGATATATCTGTCTAGAAATTGCTTGAAAAGCAGTGGGATGTGCAAGAGAAGCAGCGTTGCATGCTAAAAAAGTGGCAGACGGGGATGGCAGCAACTTTGCTAGTTGTGTAAAGAATGAAGCCTGATATCGCCTCATTTTGAATTTTAGAGGTCTTATATTATGATGTTGTGTTTTACACCGGTGGCAAGTCTACGAGCCGGTCATAAACGATGAAGGAGAGATGGCTGGCTGGGAGTCATCTCTCCGGCTTAGTGCACTAAATATAGAGACTGGGTTTTCTCGCTTCTAAATGCATCACATACCTTGATTTTAAAATACTGCATTATGACTGATCTTCTTGAGCACATTGAGTGGAAATCAGTCGAATGTCTGAACGCCAAGCCAAGCAAGAGCATAGGAAATGCTTTGAAACAGGTTGGTAGAGATGAACACTGATCTGTTTAATAATTTAAAATCCAACCCATCCCACACCTTCACAATGCAGGGCTACCGTGAGGATGACGGCCTATACGTCGAAAGCGACACAGATGAACAGTTGCTTATTCACATCCCCTTCCAACAAGCAGTCAAGCTCTCCAGCATTTTCCTCAAGGCAACCAACACCCAAGGCAACGCCCCTAAAACCATCAAACTCTTCATTAACCAGCCCACCATAGGTTTCTCAGAAGCAACAGAATCTCCAGGCATAGAATCGTTTGATCTAGATGAACAGGAACTTCCCAAGGGCATGTCTCTGGTGTTGAAACCAGTCAAATATCAACGGGTCAACTGCCTCACACTGTTTGTTGAGAGCAACCAGGGAGACGAGGATACTACCATCTTTAATAAATTAGTGATTTTAGGGTCTCCAGGGTCGTCATTTGATGTCGCTAATATCAAAGATATTACAAAGGAACAGGGGTGATAGGTTGAGAGAGAGAGAGAGACACACACACATTGTGTGTCTGGTTGTTTCAACAGCACTTCTTTACATGCTCATATTATTGAGCAGGAATTTGCAAACTTTTAAACATACATATGTAAAGAAGATATGTGAGGAAAAGGGCAAGGGGCTGTCTACCTAGTTGTGGAATGTAATTCTTATCATCGATACGTTACTGTGTGCGGGAGAATGTGCTAAAGGAACCAAAACTCAAACCTTTGCTCACCCCAAAGAAGCCCCACGCGCAGGAGAGCTGGGATTGCTGCGTCTAGTCCTCCTTCCAAGTATGTAATAGAAGACCATACATTACATAAAGGTTACCTTATTGGGAAATATTATTTATATACAGCAATATCTGACAAGTAGTTTTCTAATAGTGCATGTAACCCCCTTCCATATCCATTTTTCTAAGATATAGCTGCAATGGGAGTTGCAGCCTTCCCTTCAGTTGGTGATTTCACTGCATCTTCATTTCCTTGTTGTTGTTGTTGTTGTACAGTGTCTTGTGTGTTAGCATTCTCTTCCTTCTCTCCTCCTCTTCCATTAGCATTGCTCCCTTCACCATCACCCTTACACCCACCAACTGCACCATCATTGTTACTATTGCTATTATTATTACTCGTAGCATTCAGTTGCTGTTGTTGTGGTGGTTGTTGTGCTACTTGAGTTGATGACGCTTTCACCAATGTAGACAAAGAAGCTGGCTGAGATCCACCTCCCCCTCCTCTTCCAGCAGCAGATGGATTTCCTTGCAGCTTGCTAAACACTGCCATTAGTGCACTCAACTGGGGATTGACAGCCCCCCCTCCTCCTCCTCCTCCTGCCCCTCCTGATGTAATATTACTATCTCTAGTAGCAAATACACTGTGAATAGCCTGCACTGCATCTTGTACCTGTCCAGAAGGATGTCTAGGAATGGCTGACACTGTGGCACTAGGAGGAGGAATAGTAGTAGTGGCAGTAGTAATGGAAAAAGGTTGAGATCTAGCTGCATTCGTTGCACTGGCGATTGTCTCAGTGTGATGCATGGGGAACAAGGCAGTCATAGGGAGTGATGGTGGTGGTGATGGTGCTTCACCTTCTTCCTTCTTATCCTTGTCGACAGCATCAGGTTGGCCCTCTTTCTTTCCATCATCGTTGACAATCCCAGAAGCACCATTCTTCTGTTGCTGCTGTTGCTGCTGTGCCAGCATCTTGGGGAGGAGCTGGTTGATGGCATTCTGTAATGCAGGATTCAAAGGTTGGTTGCCACTCTTCCTCTGTTGTAACATTTCACTCAATGAAGTCAGCATTCCAGTAGGTAGATTAGTGGCAGTTGCTGTACCTCCAGGTGCTGATTTATTGGCTGCTGAACCTTGGCCAAGAGAGAGCAAGGAAGATAACAATTGGACATTATTTCCTAGTGGTGCAGGTGGCGGTGGCGGTGGCGCACCTGGTTTTGCAGTAGAAGAGTTTGCCGGTGCTGTAGTGGAGCCTGGTAGCACTTTATTTCCGAAGGCAGCTGCAGGGTTTGGAGTGGCAGTAAGAGCAGTCAACGAAGCTGCTGCTGCTACTGCTGCTGCTGCATTACTAGTAGCGGCACCACTTGCATTCTGAGCCTGCTGTTGTTGCAACTTGGATTTTATTTCATTGACAAAGGCAGCAAGATCTTTGGGTTGATTGACTTTCCCAGTTGCTGCTGCTGCTGCTGCAGCTCCCCGATGTTGCTGCTGCTGTTGTTGATGTTGCAATAGTAGAGTTTGAAGGAGCTTCTGTGTATTCAGAGGATTATTACCAGCAGAACTTGAGTTGTTCATTGTGGCAGGAACAGGCGCTCCTCGAGGCAGAGGCAGAGGGGCAGTGGTAATTATTGCTCTGGAGGTACTTGCTGGCCTAACTTGCTGCTGCTGTTTCTGCTGTTGTAGTTGGAAGCCACCTGCAACTGGAGCTGGTCTAGATCCTTGGACAACAGTACCACCACCAGTATTATTATTAGTATTACCACCACTACTACCTAGTAGATTAGTAGGGGCCCCTACTATATTATTACCACCACCACTCATAGTAGTAGTAGTAGTAGCACCACCTGCTGCTGCTGCTGCTGCTTCCTGTAGACGAGGCAACAATGAAGATAAAGCTTGCTGCTGCTGAGGGGTCAATCCTGGAGGCATCTGTGTTAGACCTGCTAGCAGTTCACGTGCTGCTGCATTACCAGCAGGAGGGGGGGCAGGAGGGTTATCTGCTGCTGGTCTTGGATTGACTCTGTTGTTCACAGTACTCATAGCCAGAGGAGGAGCACCAGCAGTACCACTACCAGCCCCCCCACCTCCACCCAGGTGTTTTCGCAACAATCCTTGAAGAGAAAGAGGCAAGGCAGCCAGCCCGTTACTGCCACCACCACCTTGAAGCTTAGCTGCTACTGGTAAAGGTCCTGGAAGAGGGGCAGTGCCCCTTCTCTCCATCACACCCCCACCGCCTCCATCCATGTAGGAAGGAAGGTGATGTCCTGATGCTGCTGCTGCTGATGGTGGCGGTGCTGCCCCACCAGTCATATGTGGAGGAAGACGGTGGTGGTGGTGACGGTGGTGCTGTTGCTGCTGTTGACCAGGTTGATGACCTCTATGAGTTTCATTCGTAATACTATCTCTATGCCACTGAATGAAACTAGCAATATGAACATGATTAGGTCCTGGTTTCCTACTCAATGGGTAATGAGGCTGCTGATGTTGAGAAGGAAAATGGTATGAAGGAGGAGGACCACCATCATTATAATAATATTGATGTTGACTAGATTGGAGCTGGCTGAGTGGTCTCATCTGTCTCCCCCCTACATCCATATTATTATTATTATGCTGCTGATGTGACCATTGAGTGTATCCACCTGCAGGAGCAGTATTGATGTTGCCGCCTCTTACTCCAGCACCACCAACAGTACCTTTATAGTAAGGATCGTACCCATACTGATATTGTTGTTGTTGTTGTTGTTGTTGTTGTTGTTGTTGTTGTTGTTGTTGTTGTTGTTGTTGTTGTTG
>Ga0114919_10000299_pt1 | contig 36859 bp, 30 predicted proteins | sample BlataG_FD_88682 | JGI IMG/M metagenome (GOLD analysis project Ga0114919, IMG submission 88682) | Deep subsurface microbial communities from Black Sea to uncover new lineages of life (NeLLi) - Black_00105 metaG | ecosystem: Environmental > Aquatic > Marine > Oceanic > Sediment | place: Atlantic... | reverse complement strand
TGATCGACGCGCACCCCACCTTGTTTCAGAGCATCCCCTTTCTGCCTGTTCTTGGCAACCATGATCGTGAGCTGACCCCACGCGGCGCCGCTCCACCGCTGCACTCGGTCTACGACGTAGAGGCCACTGCCTTTCGCGAGTTCTTTGAACTGCCCGGCAATGAGTGGAGCTGGCACTTCGATATGCCAGCCTTCGACTTACGGCTGATCGCGGCCGACCTCAACCATATCAAAGATCATGGGACGACGTGGCAGACTTGCCATGCTTGGCAACCAGGCTCACCGCAGTTGGATTGGTATGCCAAAACGATGGAGCACACTCAGGCAGGATTCATTCTCACCATCATGAATGAAAAGCAGACAACATTGCAGCAGCTGGCCAATGCCAGTTGGCACGATCAATTCCGCAAAGGCAGTGGTCTGATCACTGGCTTTGGCTACTTCGCAGATAGAGCCCGACTCGAGGGGAACCTGCCCTATTTCAACACCAGCCTGAAGGGCACCGGTGATCTCTACAAGGATCCCTCCTCCCAGTTTCATACACGCGAGGACAACTACCTGCTCGTCACTGCACGCGCTGGTGTTCCCGTGCTGACTGTGGAAATCAAAAATCTGCAGGGGAAGGTCCTTGACCGCAGTGAAATCTCGCGTCGCCACTAAGACAAATGTTGTACTGGAATTGTGACTCAACCCACTTGCGTCAGGTGAGATCGTATGAACGGTTGATTTCTTGCCGCCGTGATAATGGCGGTCCAGAGTGACCGACGGGCACGTTTGTTGATCAGGCGAACACAGAGCTAGCTGCACCTGGCACGCCAATTACCAGATGACGAGTTGCGTTTCGGTAGGTGGTTTGTGTGGTTGGCCGAGGAGCGACGATCCTGGGCGAATTCACGAGAAACCGCCTAGCGGCCGACGTTCCTGAGAAGCTTGTGAGCGAGGGCGTCATGGACGCGCCTAGCTCATTGGCCACCAACTCCAGAATTGCTCCAGCCGGTTGCTATCGTTTCGGCCAAGGACTCCCAGTAACAGCAAAGGGATCTTTTTAAGCAACCGGTTTAAGCAACCGGGACGAGAAGAATTTCAAAATCAGCACGGGGGTAGGACAACTACCGTTGCTCATCGGGCAGGAAAACACTTGTGCGACAGCCTGTGGAGATCAATGACCCCCGGTGAAGATGGTCTTGGGCCGCCGACGCGTCGTGTTACGTCGGTATTCAATCACGTTTTTCAGGCCGTAGGCCGTGCCGCCTTCGTCACCGTGGCAATGTAGGCGTACCGTCGGTGGATCGACTCGAACTGCACCTCGGCATTGCCGGCGTCTCCGAGAGCAGCAATCGCGGCATGTAGTTCGGGCCGGTAATGGACGTGAAACAGCGAAAGCCATTTTTTCAGCCCGGCAGCGAAAACACCGGGCAGGTCGGCCTGGTCCCAAAAGTCGACGATCAGCAGCCGTCCTCCTGGCTTGAGATTTGCCAGTGCTGCCTCGAGGGCCCCTGGCCAGCTCGGCACCATGGAGAGGCAATACGAGAAAAAAATGGTGTCGAAGGGCTCTTCACGGCCAAACATGCGTCCGGCGTCAAGTTGCTCGGCCAGCCCCTGCCGAAGGACGATGGGTGGATTTCCACCGCGAGGAAGACCCGCCCGGGCAACGCTGCGAGACGCTGTTTCGAGCATTTCGTGGGATGCGTCGAGCCCGTAAAGCTTTCCGCAGGAGGAACGACCGCCAAGTTTGATCAGGTTGCGAGCGGTACCGCAACCGACCTCCAGAGTGGCCGTTTCAGGGCCAGTCACCACCCGTTCAAGCAATCTGTCTCGGCCCAGCAGGTAATATCGCCGCGTCAAATCGTAGATGTGCCGAGTGAATCGGTACATGCTGTCCATTGCCGCAGCCTGGTCAGGGGCACCAGTCGGACGATTGTTCGACGATGACACCGGCGGCCGGGAGGTTTTACCGGCAGCAGGATCGGTCATGTTGCCTCCGTCGAGCCCGTCTTTTCGTAGAGGTGAAACATCCCATAGATCGCAGAGCGATCCTTGAGGTGCAGCTTGTGCGATCGGTCAACTTGGTAAGAGAACTTGGCCCGCGTTTCCGGCGTGAGGGCCTCTTCGACCGGCGATTTTTCACCTGCGGTTCTGAAGATCACCTTGGCGTCTTCACTGCCCACCTGAGCGATGAGGCTCCAGAGTTCCTCAATCACAGCGGGGGGCATCCAGTCCTGGCTATCGAGTAGGATGAATCCGTTGAGTGAGCCAGGGGCAGCTGTCTTCAGATAGTCGCCCAGGGAGGCAACATGGGTCTCCACCCGGTCTACCGTTCGGCGGAGTTTGTCGAAGTTTTCCTCGCGTAGGTAGTCCGGAAGGGCCCGGCGGTTCTCGTGATCGTAACGACGCCCGAAGGCCTGCCAGGTGAAGTAGTTGTCTTCCAGTGGAAAGCCGCAGGCCAGCCTTCGAATCCGTTCGCGGTAGGTGTCGAACAGTTTCTGGCCGTTTCCTCCTGACTCTTCGAGCATGGCTGCATGCTGGCTGGGCGGAATTCCGAGGCTGTAGACCGCCACCGGTTGGCGGCCCATCCAGCGGACCAGCCGGTTGTTGAACAGTGGGCCATAGAACTCGTCGAACAGCTGTTCCTGCTCTTCGAGTGAACGAGCGGCAAGCAGGCGGGCGGGATCTCGTTTCATTCGTCTGGCCAAGCCATGCACGACCCTGAAAAACTGCCCCAGCTTGGCCTGGTCATAGAGACCGCTCTTGAAGTAACCGATGCGCTTGGGGCCAAACTTTCTGCCAGGCCAGTCGCTCGATTCCCAGAACGACCGGGTCAGCGGGTCTAGCTGGTCGCGGAGGTACTTGCGGTAGAGGGCGAGGTTGTCCTTGTGCTGGCCGTAGCCGAAGAAATTGTAGAACGACTCATAGTCGGGCAGGTGTTTGACCGCAGCCAGTTTGAGCCGCGTCAGGGACATGTGATTCGAGTTGAGATCGACTGCGACGATGCGCTTTGGTTCATGAACCAGATAGTTCAGCACATTGCAGCCACCGCTGGAGATGGTCAGCAGGCTCGAATCTGGCCCGAGTTCAAGAGCCTCGGCATCAACTCGTGGATCTTCCCAGATCTGGTTGTAGACGAAACCTCGGAACCAAAGGGTGAACATCCGCTCTAGAAGGCCCCGACGGCTGGCCAGCCGGTGGTGGTGAACGGCTTTTTTGAGATTGGTGCCGGTATCAAGCCCGGCGGTGACGGTCGTCATTGGTAGCGAGAATCCAAGCGGGAAACGGCTTAGAGGGAAACGGATGTGAGAAACTGGAGTCTACCCGAGGACCCCAAGGGGAGTCGATTAGCCGCGTTTTTTGGCGAAACCACGGTGATGACGAGCGTCAACAGGGCGATTCCTACGGGAACGCGGCACGACGAGCGGCAGATCCCCCGGCGGCCGATTGCTCTCCCGGCAGGCTGCTTTTGGCCATGATCTGAGCCGTCAATTCACGGAGTTCGATCCGTTTCTGGACAACTTCCCGCCGGGCATCCGCAAGATCGGCATCTGTCTTCTTTACCCGCTCTTCAAGCTTGCCCAAGGCTTGGCTCGCAAATGCGATGTCATCTTCCCATGCCTTTTTGTCATTCCCGAGCGCGGTGAGCGTCTGCTTTTTGGTCTCGTTCTCACGGGTGGTGGCCTGTTTTGCGGTGCCGATTCTGTTGGTCATCAGCGAAAGGGAATTGAGCTCCGCAGAAAGTTTCCCGCGGATTCCCTCGATGCCGGCAGTTGGGACATCAACCTTTTCAAATCGTGTACCCCGCAAAGCGGTCAGCGGATCGACAAGTAGCCGGCGGCGGACCACTCGTTCAATTTTCACGGCACCATCTTGTTGAAGTTGCTGAGCGGTCTGGAGATCGAGGTCGAGGGATGTTCCTTCATTCACATCTTCAAAGGCTGCGGCATTTTCAACCGTGACCGTGGCCCAGTACTCTCCGGGAAGGCTCTGGCCATCAGTAACTGCAGCCAACGCCTGTTCAAGCGAGACTTCCTCTTCAGCTGGCTTGCCATCATTGGGCTTGATCGAGGCGGCCCAACGGTCGGTTGGGAGATCCTCAAAGACGAGAAACTCGGATTCATTTTTTGCGAGTCTCCAAGCGTCACGGTCTCTTTTGTCTGGGGTTGTGAGTGGCTTGATCGCGAGTTGAAGCGTCTTGTCTTGAACTGGTTTCACATTTTCGACCGCAAAGACCCCCAAAAAGCCAAATTCCTCCCCCAATTCGAGCGCGAAAATAGCAAGTTCGGCTCCCGCGTTCAGCGGCTGTTCCGTGTCACCACTCACGTTGAGTTCGACAACTGCTTCATCAGCCATTTCTGAGGGCGGCTTGAATAATGACGATGTCCAGTAGCGGTTCCGCCAAGTTTCAGTCGCAATTTGTTCCCGCTGTTTGAGTCGCACAATCTTGCTGAGCTCATCGATCGTCTCTTTAGCCTGTGTGATGAAATCGCCTCTGCTCAGGACTCCTATTTCCCACTCGGCTGCCTGCGGTGGTGGCTCACCGTCCGCGTTTTCAACCGCGAGGTCGACTCTGCCCTTTCTCAGCTCCTTTGCTGACGTACCGCCGGCTTTCTGAAGCAACTTGATTGCGTCCTCCCGCCAGGTCTTTTCAGCGGGACTGAGGTCATCTGCAGAGTCACCAAGAAAAACCTTTTTTCCCGCCAAGGGTCCTCCGACCTCTGTCGCGATTTTACTTTCCAAGTCTCTGATTTTTTCCCGCCAGGCCCGTTCCCGCTCAGCGACTCGCGCGGCGAGATAGATGAAGCCGAGGGATGACAACAAGACCAGCCAGGCCCCGATGAGGGTTTTGGTGTTGATGCCTTTGCGGCCGAGGACAAGGCCGACCGCCCCCGTCACGAAGAGCAGCAGAATCGGGACGAGAATCAAAACATTCATGTGATGGCATCCGCCGAAGAAGACAGGACAGAGTATAGCCCCGCTGGGCCCATTGCCGGCGAGGCCAGTTTTCGGGCCGATGGTGTCGCCGGACGGCAACGCCGATGTCGCCCTGTGTTGCCGGGGGGCAACACAGGGCAACCGGCAAAGGCAACCGGGTGGCACCGGCGGCCAATGCATAAAACCGTTTTTCAACGTGTTTTCGCGGGAAAATTGTCGACGGTCGCAACGGGAATGAACCGCCAGCGGAGGCTTCGGCACCGGGCCTGCACGGGAGTGTGACGCGTGTTTCTCACTCCCGGAGGTTTTCATGTCGAGTTCTGCCCCAGCCGCCCCAGTCTGCCCGCCCCGCCGAAAGGCTGGTCGCAACGAGACGGCCGCCATCGATGATCCCGTCCGGCTTTACCTGTTGCAGATGGGCGGCATCCCCCTGCTCGACCGTGACGCCGAGGTGGCCAGCGCGCGACGAATCGAGCATTGGCGGTGGCGATTCCGCCGGGAATTGCTCAGCAACGACTTGGTGTTACTGACGGCAGTCAGGCTGCTCGAAAGGGTGCAGGCCGGAACTGTTCGACTGGACCGCACGCTTGAGGTGGCCGTCACCAACACCGACGAGAAGCGGCAACTGCTCAAGAGGCTGGAGCCGAACTTGAAGACCCTGCACCGGCTGATTGCTGAAAACCGGCAGCTTTTTCGGCAGGCGACCTCAAAGTCGTCGCCGGCAGCAGTCCGCCGTCGAACCTGGCGGCGGCTGGTGAGGCAGCGGAACAAGGCGGTGCGGTTGGTTGAGGAGATGCGACTCCGCATCCAGCGGCTCGATCCCTTGCTCAAGCAGTTGCGGGGGTTGGCTGGCCGGCTCAAGCAGGTTGATCGACAAGAGCAGCGGCGACTGCTCATCGGAATGGGAGAAAGCCGACGGACCCTTGCCCGTAGGCTTGAACGGCTGGCGACCTACGAGCGGCAGTACGATGCAGCTAAACGCGAGTTGGCCGCCGGTAATCTGCGACTGGTGATCTCAATTGCCAAACGGTACCGCAACCGTGGCCTGACTTTTCTCGACCTGATCCAGGAGGGAAATGCCGGCCTGATGCGGGCGGTCGACAAGTTTGAACATGCCCGCGGCTTCAAGTTCTCGACCTACGCCACCTGGTGGATCCGACAGGCGATCACTCGGGCCATTGCTGATCAGGGCCGCACCATTCGGATGCCGGTCCACATGGTTGATGCCATGGGAAAGCTGCGGAACCTGACCCGCGACTTCCTACAAGAGAACGGCCGTGAGCCAACAGTCGAGGAACTGGCGTCACGGTCCGGTATGCCGCTTGAGGAAGTTTGTTGCATCGAGCGGATGACTCACCGCATGGTCTCGCTCGACCAGCCACTTGGTGACAGTGAGGAAAATGCCCCCGGTGAATTCGTCCGCGATACGCGGGTCGACGATCCGCTGCGGGGCATCAACCAGACCGCATTGAAGGCCTCGATCGGAAAGGTGCTCGCGGTCCTCTCAAGCCGTGAGCGGGAGATCTTGCAGCTCCGCTTCGGACTGACTGATGGCTATTGTTACACCCTCGAGGAGGTTGGCAGCATCTTCAGCGTGACCCGGGAGAGGGTCAGGCAGATTGAGGCAAAGGCGGTCGAGAAGCTCCGCCAGCCGGGCTTTCATGCCGATCTGGCGGGCTTCGTCGATGAAGGACTGCTGGAAAAGGTTGGGACGCTCGGTCCGCACCGGAGCCGGGGCACAATCGATACCCGGTCCCGACCGTCGCGGCCTCCAGTGGCTGCTACGCCGACTTCGCCTCGTCGAGCGCCTGCTGCAGTTTCTCCTTCGGCTGGACGCCCATAAACTGCTGAACGAGCTGACCGCCTTTGAAGATCATGATCGCGGGGATACTCGAAACGTTGTAGTTCATCGCCAGGCTGCCGTTCTCGTCGACATTCACCTTGCCGACCCGAAAGGTCTCGGCGTTCTCGGCGGCGAGTTCCTCAATAACCGGCCCGATCATTCGGCAGGGACCGCACCAGGGAGCCCAGAAATCGACCAGCACCGGCACGGGTGAGTCGAGCACTTCCTGCTGGAAGTTGGCATCGGTGAACTCCATCGCATTTCCCATCATGATCTCCTTCGGGGGCGCGTTCTCAGTGCAGTATGCTGAGTGTGCGGTATTTCTGGCTGGCGGCCCACTAGCCGCCAGCGTCCGCCATGACGACTGGACGTTGTCGGGGACGCCCTCGATTATAGCAGGGTTGGACCGAACGATGACAAACCGTTCCCCCGGAGTTGATCGACTCGAATGATGTCTTCCGCGGTCCCAAGCGGTCGCTGCTGGCTGGTGAACCGTGATGAAGCCGGCGCCGTCTGCGGTCGGTTGGCCCCCATGGCCCGGCCCATCTCCAGCGCCGGCCGTGTGCTCGTCGAGGTCGAGGCCGCTGGCTTCAATTACAAAGACGCACTCGCTTGCTCGGGGCATCCTGGCGTTGCCCGCCAGTTGCCCCACGTGCCGGGCATCGATGCCGCCGGCGTGTTGCAGGAGCCGACCGAGACGCTGCCGGCCGGGACACCGGTGGTTATCACCGGCAACGGGCTGGGCGAATTGCTGCCTGGCGGCTTCGCCAGTTGGCTTCTTGCGCCAGCCGACGCAGTCATCCGCCGGCCGTCGCCCCTGTCGGCCATCGCCGCAATGGCCCTTGGCACTGCCGGGCTGACGGCGGCAGTCGCCGTCGAGCGGCTTGTTGGCCTGATCGACTGGGGGCATCAGCAACAAACGGGCGGCGGTCAAACCTCTGACTGGCTGGTCACCGGGGCGAGTGGCGGCGTCGGCATGCTGGCGGTGGCGGCTGCAGCTGCCGCCGGGCATCGGGTGCTTGCCTGCACTCGCAAGTCTCAGGCGGCCGAGCCGCTGCGGTCGCTCGGAGCGGCCGACGTGTTGGCCCCGGAGGACGCGATTGCCCCGGGCGTCAAGCCGCTTGCCAGTGGGCGGTACACGGCCGTAATTGATACCGTCGGTGGCCCTCTGCTGGCTGATCTGCTGCGGTCGGTGCGTCAGGGTGGGGCTGTTGCCAGTATCGGCAATGCAGGTGGCCTGGAACTGCACACTACGGTTCTCCCATTCATCTTGCGTGGGGTAACCCTAGCTGGAATCGACGCGGCCGGCCTGCTGTCGAATGACCAGCGGCGGCAGCTCTGGCCGCGGCTGGCAATGCTTTGGTCGATGGTTGAGCCGCATTTTCCGGTTCGGCTGCTGGGGCTTGACGGTGTTGGTGAATGGGCCGGGCAGATGCTTGCTGGGGAGACCCACGGGCGAGCGGTGGTGATTCCCTCCCGGCAGGCGAATGGCGGCTGATGCACACGATTAACCTCACCACCGCCTGGGACTGCATCGATCTGCCGGGCGGTGAGACCGTCTGGGGGCGGCAGTTCGGCCGGCCGACTGGTATCGAACCACCGCTTCAGGTCTGGCTGGTCGCACAGCCGGCCGTGCTCAGCCGCTGCTGGCTCAACGGCAACAGGCTGACTGATGCCACCGAGCAGAGCCGCAGCGTTCGGGTTACTGATCGGCTGACGGGTCGCAATCAGCTGCTGCTGCCGCCGTTGACGATGGCTGCGGCATCAATTTCGGCAATCAACGCAGGACTCACGGACGGCCGGCTCGTCAGTAGCCGATCGCCCTTGCCGGCGGACCTGGGGAGGGTCATGCTTATGATTGCGGCAGACGAACTCGATTTTCGGCTGTCGTGAGTCGATAGAACATCGTTACAGTGAACGCATCGGCTGGCCGCCGATGATGCAGATCATTGCTTCTTGGAAAGGGCAACGCCGATGTCGGTCATTCGGGTAGGTTCGACGGAAAAGTATGCCGCTGGCTGGGACACCATCTTCGGAGGGCGAAAGGCGGCTAAGAAGACCAGTTCGAAAAAGGCTGCCAAGAACGTGGTCAAGCAGTCGAAGAAGCCAGCCGCCAAAAAGTCGGCCGCGAAGAAGCCAATCGCGAAAAAGCCGGCGACCAAAAAGTCGGCCCGCCGGAGCCGCTGATCGCTTGGGCCGCATGGCCCGCTCGCACTCGTCGGTGGCTCCCGTCCGGTCTGTCGGCATAAATTGGAATGAGCGGCCGGAATTGTTCCCGGTGGTTGCTCCTCCAGTCAGCTTTGACGGGCAAGCTCGGCAGCACGGGCGGTGGCGGCGGCGACGGCGTCGCTGATTGCGGCGCGGACCCCCGCCTGCTCAAGTACCGCCAGACCGGCGATGGTCGTACCACCAGGACTGCTGACCCGGTCACGGATGACTGCAGGATGTTCTCCGGTCGTCGCCAGCAGGGTTGCCGTGCCTCCGAAGGTCTCGATGGCCAGTGCCTGGGCCAGAGGCCGGGGTAGGCCGGCGCGGACACCACCATCGGCGAGGGCTTCGACCAGCAACGCGATGTAGCCCGGCCCCGACCCCGAGACAGCTGTCACGGCGTTGAGCAGCGATTCTGCCACTTCGTGGACGCTGCCCACCGAGGCGAAAAGCGCGAGCACCCTGTCGCGTTCAACGCGATCGACTGCCTCAGCAGACGCGACAACAGAGACGCCCTGGCCGACGAGACAGGGGGTGTTGGGCATCACGCGGATGACGCGGTCGGTGCCGGTGGCCGTTGCAATCGTCGCGATCGGCAGGCCGGCCACGATTGAAATTACGACGCTCTGGTCGGTGACTGCCGGCTGGAGGTCGGCACAGGCGGCAGCCGCCTGCTGCGGCTTGATCGCCAGGATGACCAGTCGCGCAAGGCTCGCAGCCTCGGCAGCGGTGGTCGCGAATCGGATGCCGGGAAGAGACTCGGCGATGAGACTCCGGGCAGCCTCGATTGGGTCATAGACCACCAGGTCGGCCGCCGTGATGCCGCCGTCACGGCAAAAACCAGCCGCCAGGGCTCGTCCCATCTGGCCGGCTCCGATCAATGCGATGGACTGGTCGAATATCGGAACTCCTGCGGTCATTGCCCCTCCTCCGGTCGTGGTTGCCGGCTCTCCAATGCCGTCAACGCCGCGTCGATCACCTCCAGCTTGAGCCGGCTGACAAAGAGTTGGCTGGATGGCCTGCGGCCCGCTTCACCGTCGCGGCTGGCCGTCCACATCAACAGGCTGCCGTCGGGAGAGAAAACAGGCAGAACGTCAGCCCCGGGATGGTCGGTCAGCCGGAGCGGCTCGCTGGTGTGAAAGCCATTCACGGCGGTCTCGTAGCGGACCAGCCAGAGGTCATAGTTGGGCCGTTTGGTCGGATCGGAATGATCAGCGCCTGTCCAGATCAGCCAGGGCCTTGTCGGATGCCAGTAGGGGGCCCAGTGGACGCCTGCACCCGCCGTGATCGGTGTGTCGCCGCTGCCGTCGGCCCGCATGACGTGAATCTGCAGTTGGTGTTCAGCCAGGCGGTCGGTTCGGTAGGCAATCCACTTGTTGTCCGGTGAAAAAAACGGTCCACCGTCGTAGCCCGGCTGATCGGTCAACTGCCTGACATTCCTGCCGTCAGCCTCGGCGACGTAGATGTCGGGGTCGCCATCCCTGTCACTCACGAACAGCAACTGCCTGCCATCTGACGAAAACGAACATTCGGCATCGTAGCCGGGCGTCTTGGTGAGCTGTGATAGCGGGCCAGTGCGTTCAAGGTCGGCCACGAACAGGTCCATGTGTGGGTCGAAGTCCCACTGATACCGCCGCCTTCGGCCGGTCCGGGCATCTTCCTCCGCCTGCTTGATCGCAGCGGTCTCGGTCTCACTGAGTTGCGGGTCGAGATGGCTTGAGGCAAACAGCAGCCGGCGGCCATCGGGGGCAAACCAGGCGCAGGTGGTTCGGCCCCGCCCCGTGCTCACCCTGGTCGGCTCCACGATTCGCGGGGCAGCGGCGTCGAAGGGCTGGACGTAGATCTGATAGAAGGGGTAGTCCGTCGGCACCCCCTGGTAGCAGATGCGGGTCATGTCGGGCGAAAAGTAGCCCTCGCCGGCCTTGGTCAGTCCGTCGGTGACTCGCACCGGAGTGGAGAAAAAACGCTGTTCACGTTCTGAACCCGGGGCGGCTGGTGGGCTGATCGCTGCGACCAGCAGGCAGGCCATGAGTCTGCCACTGGCACGACTCACGGGATGAATAATACTCACGGTGACGTTTCTCATACTGCTCAGGTTGAAGGAATCCTCGAATCGAACCAGTATAGGTGCCGCGTTGATGGCACCACAGTCGCGGCACCGGAGAGCCTTTGAGGCAGCACCAATGAAGATCTATACCAAGACGGGCGATGCGGGCCAGACAGGGCTATTCGGTGGGCCACGGGTCACCAAGGACCACGCCCGGATTGAAGCTTTCGGCACTGTCGATGAGCTCAATAGCCTGCTGGGCATGGCCCGGACCGATTCCACAGCCGTTGTGTTTGACGCATTGCTGCGACAGATCCAGTGCGATCTCTTCGACCTTGGTGCGCAACTGGCGACTCCGGGTGACCATGATGAGCGGATCACCCTCAGCCAGGTGGAGACGCTCGAGGCGGCGATCGACGACTACGACGCCGCCCTTGAACCACTGGCTAATTTCATTCTGCCAACGGGTACTCCGCTGGCGGCGACGTTGCACATGGCTCGGACTGTCTGCCGTCGCGCTGAACGACGGGTGGTGACCCTTTCGAGCCGGCTCGAGACCACCTCGCCCGCCAATGCCATTGAATATCTCAACCGGCTTGGCGATTTGCTTTTTGTGTTGGCCCGTACTGTCAACAAGCAGGCGGGGGTCGTCGATGATCCCTGGCATCCGTCATGACCACCAGCCTCGAACAGGTTGTCGCCCGGCCAGCGGTCGCCGCTGCGTCAGACCGGCTCAGAGTCGCCAAAGCAGCGGTGAAGTCCCGGCATGCCGACGGCGCGGACGGCCTCGAACTCTGCCGGATCAGGGCCGAGGCTGTCGATGCCGCCATTGACGGTATCTGGCAGGCGATCCTGGCTGAATTGACACCTGATGATCGACAGCAAATTGAGGAGCGGGTGACCCTGGTAGTCCATGGCGGCTCAGCCCGCGGTGAGATGACACCGGGATCAGATGTCGATTTGATGCTGCTGCACGACCTTGCCACGCTGCCGGCATCAGCAGGCCGGCCGGGTGAACCGGTTGCCGGACCGTCGAGCGGGCAACTGCTCGGCAACCTCGCCCGACAACTATTGCAAGATCTTTTCGATGCGGGGCTGGAGGTCGGACAGAGCGTCCGCACGGTTGCCGAGGCGGCCCAACTGGCTGCTGGTGATGCCAGCATCTTCAGCACACTCTTTGAGATGCGGGTGTTGGCCGGTCATGAGGAACGCTGCCGACGGTTGGCAGCGAAGCTCCGGACATTGGCGCACCGGTCACGCCGGCGGCTGGCAAGGATGCTGGTGGCGGCGCGGCAGACGGAGGCTGGGAAGTACGGCGAGACCGTCTATTTGCTGCAGCCCAACGTGAAGCGTTCAGCCGGCGGGCAGCGAGACATTCAGTTTGCCCGCTGGCTTGCCTACCTTGAGTCAGATCGGCTGATTTCACTCGGCCCGCTGCCGTTGCCGGCAGGCACTGCGATTGTGGCGATCGATCCGGAACCGGTGGGGCCGGAGGGCATCCCAGGCCTCTCGCTAGTCGATATCGAACGTCTCGCGGCGGCTCAGAAATTTCTCCGTGACCTCCGCGTGGAGCTTCATCTGTCACACGGCAAGGGGGTCGATGAACTGACCCGTGACGAGCAGGTGCGGATCGCCGAGAAACGCAGCTATGTTGCCGCCGGTGGCATGCTGGCAGTTGAGCAGTTCATGCAGGACTATTTCGGGCATACCCGGGAGGTGGCCCAGATCACCCGGGGGCTGATCCAGCAGGCTGAAGGGGGGCGGCGGCTGCGCAGCTGGACCACTGGCCTGCTAGGCAACCGGGTCGACGGCCAGTACGTTGTCGGCCCGCTGGCGGTGGCAGTATTGCCTGAGGCGATCGCTACCGTTGCCGCCGATGCTGAGCGGCTCGTCCGTCTCGTCGAACTCTCGATGCTCTACGAGGTGCCGATCGAGCCTTCCAACTGGACCCTGTTGCGGCAGCTGATCGGGCACGAACCACCGCCGGTGAAGGCATCAGCCCGGCAGCGGCTCTGGGGAATGTTCTCGTCGGTTGGCCCACTTGGGCCTGCGCTCCGCCGGCTGCACGAACTGCGGCTGCTGGAACGGTTGCTGCCGGCTTTTGCCCACGCTCGTTGCCTGCTGCAGTTCAACAACTTTCACAAGTACACGGTTGATGAACACTGTCTCCTGTCGGTCGCAAAGGCGACCGATCTGGATGCCGAAAGCAGCTGGCTGGGGGATGTTTGGCGTCAGATTCGCCGGCGTCGTCGGCTGGTACTCCTGGCCCTGCTGATTCACGATCTGGGTAAGGGCTATGAGGGGGATCACAGCGAGATCGGTGCAAAGATCGCCAGGGAAGTGGCCGCCAGTTTCGGGCTGCCCGAGGATGAGATTGAGATTGTCGAGTTTCTTGTCCTGCGGCATCTGCTGATGGCAGAACTGGCGTTTCGCCGGAACGTCGACGACGACTCGCTGGTGCTTCAGTTTGCCCGTGAGGTCGGCTCGCCCGAAGTGCTCCGGATGCTGACGGTGCTGACGATGGCTGATATTGCTGCGGTGGGCCCCGGGGTCTGGAACCGTTGGAAGGCCGACCTGCTCAGCGAACTCTATCAGCGAACGCTGAGGTTTCTTGATCCCGACGCAAACGCCACCGGCGCCGACCGGCGGCGGGATGAACTCAATGAGTTGCTCGCTGGCCATGACGCGCAGGATCCGGTCGTCCGACTTGCGGCGGACCTGCCGCGGGCCTACCTGCGGTCGCAGCAGCCGCGGCAGGTGGTGGAAGAACTCACCAGGCTGGCCAAGCTGTCTGCCGGCAATCAGTTTGTCACGGCCCGTTGGCAGGCCGAAACGGGCACCGTGTCGGTGACGGTAGGCCTGCGGGCACCCACCGTGACCGGGGTATTCCACCGCATTGCCGCCGGTCTGGCCAGCCAGCGGCTCGAGGTGCTGTCGGCCGACATCTCAACGCTCGATGATGAGTTCTTGATCGATCACTTCCGGGTGATTGACCGGGACTACGCCGGCCAGACGCCCGCCGAGCGATTGGCTGAAATTGCCACCGCTGTCAAATCGAGTCTGGCCACCGACCCACCGACAATCGGCCGCCGCTGGAATCCTTTCGCACCGCAATTGCAGGCGGCGACGGTCCTGCCGCCGCGAGTCCAGATCGACAATGACTCTTCGGCTGACGCCACCATCATCGAGGTCTTCGCCGAGGACTCGGACGGCCTCTTGCTGGCCGTGGCCCGGACGCTTCATGAGCATCGGCTTTCGGTGCGTTCAGCAAAGATCAGCACCTATCTCGACCAGATTGTCGATGCATTCCACGTTATCGATTTTGGTGGCGGCAAGGTCGAGGATGCTGAGCGGCTGGCAACTGTCCGCCGCAGTCTGAAAGCAGCAGTCGCCCCGCTACTCGGCCCCGGCCGGGGGGGCGTCAGCTGATTGGCTGGACAAGGTGTTCAATTGCCTGCTGACGTTCGCGGTTGTAGGTCATCGCAAAGGCAGTTCGCTGGCCAACGCCGGCGATCTCGCGGCACTGTCGCGGGTGTCGACGACACCAGTCGAGCCGCTCGGCAAAATCTGACAAGTCGGCTGCAACCGGCACATAGTGGACCCATGGTACGAGCCGGTCGTAGTACCACTGGCGAAACCCCCGGGGGCTTGCCACTTTCAAGACGCAGCAGCCGTAGAGCAACCGCAGGAAAAAGTTGCTAAAGGCATTGGCGTAGCCGTCTATGTCGATCGCGAACTGCCGCTGCAGCCAGCTGCGGGCAAGGATGGGCTGCCCAATGATTCCACTCGCCCTCAGGCTGGCGGCCGCCTGAGGATTGTGCTGTGGCACTGAAACCAGTCGCAAGTCGATGGAGGCATCTGCGACTCGGGAAGCATTTGCGAGCGACTGCCCCAGCAGACAGAGCCGTACCCGCTGCCGCAGGTGCTGGTCGCGCCAGTCCATTGCGGGGGTCGCGTAGAGGCCGCGACCATTTGGGCCACCGCGCCAGACGAAGGCGGGGCGGCGGTCCGACCATCGCGGTGCCCGGGAAGCGAGTTGCCGGGCGGCCGCGTAGCCTGCCGAGCCAATGAAGCCGCGGTCCGGAACCAGTCTCGATCCCCGGTGGGGCGAACAGAAGCCGGCGACTGGTCCGGTCGGTCTGACCCAGTCGCCCAGATCGGCTTGCCAGCAGCCGGAAGGCACCTGCGGATCAGCCAGCAGATTGACGAACACACCAACTCGCCGCCAGGTTGTTGAAAAGCCATTTCGGCTTCGCAGCCAGTCAAGGCTGGCGGCAATCTCCAAGCGACCGCAGGAGTTTTTCGTGAGGTGAATGACCGACTCGGTCTCGGCGGTCGGAAGCGGGCTGATCGGAATTCGCCCCACCCTACCGCCTGCATAACGGGCCGCCCGCACCTCAAGCAGGCTGCGCTTGAGCGGCTGGAGAGTCGCATGGAACCAGCGGGATGTCTCGGGAGAGAGCCGCACGTGGACGCTTGGGGGTTGGAGGACTGTTACGAAACAGCGCACACCACACCCATAATGATCGGTCGTTTGGTCCCCAAAAATCCGCTCAATCTTCAAGAGCCGCCGACGTGGCGGTGAACCTTGCCAGCAGCCGCCGCCCCCAGGCGGGAAACCACTCGATCAGTCCAGCCAGTAGCGAGGCCTTCCATGGACGGGTCAGTTCGACTCGCCCCTGTCGGCAGGCCTCGAGTACTTCAGTGGCGAGGCCCTCTGGGTCAAGGAGTTTGATCGATGCGCCGCCTCCCGGGGCTGCCACCTCGGCGGAGAGGCCATGTCGAGCGACCTCGTCGTCGTAGCGATGAAAGCCCCCGCCATTCTTCGCGGTTGGCTCGGGATGCCGGTGAATTGGGCCGGGGCTCACCAGCAGCACCCGGCCGCCCCGGGGGGAAACCTCCAGTCGCACAGCGTCAGCGAAGGCCGCGAGGGCTGACTTGCCAACGGCGTAGGCGCCCATGGCAGGGGTGACCAGTTTGCCGGCGAGGCTACCGATGTAGACCAGTTCGCCGCCGGCGTGGCAGATCGGGTCCGCCGCAGCCTGGCTAATTTCGATGGCGGTTATCAGGTTCACCTCAATCGCCGCACGGAACTCGTCGGTGGGCAGTTTCAGCACGGCTGTTCGGCCGGATCTGCCGATGCAGAAGAAGAGGCTGTCGAGGCCTCCCAGCCGTTCCTGGCAGACTGCAACGGCCCGGTCACCCTCGCCGGGTTGAGCCAGATCGGCCGCAAGTCCATGGAGGCCTTCACCAGGCTGGCCGGTTGCAGCGGCGGCTGATTCGCAGGCGGCAATCGCGGCTCGTACGCCGGCAGACGACCGGCCCACTAAGAGTAGCCGGGCCCCACGGCCAGCAAGCTGCCGGGCCAGCACTAGGCCGAAGCCATGGGTGCCACCGGCAACCAGCACTCGGCGGCCCAGCCAAAAACGGTTGGCAACATCGCGGCTGGTGGAGGGCTGGGTGGTCGGCATCAGTAATTGCTGGCGAGGGAATGGCGTCTTGGTCGATATCCGCAGCCGGCCTGTTCGGGTAGAGTACGGATTCTTCTGGCTTCGGTTCCTGCACCATCGTACCCTCACCCTTCGGCAAATGGAGTCAGTCATGGAGGTTCCCAGCCCCCGCTTGGTCCCCACCGGCAGTGCAGCTCTCGCTGCCGCCATCGTGCGGACAAAAATTGTGGCTACTATCGGTCCTGCCAGTCGCGAAGAGTCCGCGATCCGTGGGCTGGTCGATGGGGGTGTTGATGTTTTTCGCCTCAACATGGCGCACGGCTCGATCGAAGAGCATCAGGAGACGCTCGAACGCATCCGGCGGGTGTCGGACGAGGTTGGCCGGCCGATCGGCGTATTGGTTGATCTGGCCGGTCCGAAGATCAGGCTGGGCGAACTGCCGGGCGGTTCTGTGGAATGTGTCGAAGGGAGCGAACTTTCTTTTATTCGCGGCACAGAGAGCGACCAGCCCGATCAGTTTGTTACCAGCTATCCACCGCTGGTCGACGAGTTGGCCGTCGGCGACTCGGTGATGTTGGCTGATGGCACGATCAGCCTGACAGTGACGGAAAAAGGGGCCGATGCGGTTCGCTGCCGGGTGATTCAGGGCGGTGTGGTCCGCAGCCGGCAAGGAGTCAACTTGCCCGGCGTGAAGCTCTCGGTGGCGGCAATGAGTGCCGCCGACTGGCAGCATGCCGAATGGGCGGCAGCCTCGGGGGCTGATTTTGTCAGCCTTTCATTCGTGCGTTCTCCGGTTGAGGTGACGCTGTTGAAGGAATTGCTGCGGACCCGGGGGTCGGCAGCCCGGGTGGTCGCCAAGATCGAGAAGCGGGAGGCAATCGAGAACCTCGAGCAGATTATCGAAGCCGCGGACGCCGTGATGGTGGCCCGGGGCGACCTGGGGGTTGAGATTGACGTCGCCAGCATGCCGATGGTGCAAAAGCGGATCATCCGGGTCTGCCAGCAGTTTCAGAAGCCGGTCATTGTCGCCACTCAGATGCTCGACAGCATGCAGCACTCGCGGCGGCCGACCCGGGCTGAGACGACCGACGTGGCCAATGCCATCCTTGATGGGGCCGACGCCTGCATGCTCTCTGGCGAGACCGCCATTGGCGAACATCCTCGGCAGGTTGTTGAGATGATGCGGCGGATAGCCCTGGCAACCGAGCAGCAGTATCTGGAGTCACGGAAACAATACCTCGACGAACTGCTCGGCAAGGGGCGGTCAGGGCTGTCGTCGGGTGAGTTTCTGCCGCAGCCTGAGCGACTGGTCGATGGCCTGCATCCAATCACTCAGGCTGTGGTCGATGGGGCCAGCCGGATTGCTGCCGAACTCGATGCCCGGCTGTTCGTCGTGGCTAGCAAGAGTGGGGTGACTGCGATTTCCCGGTCGAAACGGCGGGGGGCGGTGCCGACGGTTGGTCTTAGCGACGATGTGCATACGCTGCGGCAGATGGCGCTCTACTGGGGGGTCACGCCGCTGGCCGCGCCCGCCGGGGCTGATGTGAATCAGCTACTTGCCCACGTCTGCGAATGGGGGCTCAAGCGGGGGCGGCTGGAAAAAGGCAACCGCATCCTGCTGGTAGCGGGCATCGGCTTTGGCACCGGCGGCCACAACATGGCCATGGTGCACGAGGTCTGACTGCCCCGGGGTCCTCTCTGGTCCTTGCCCGCAAATGTGGATGAAAGATGGTCCTCGCTGCTTTTGCTCAAAAACATTGCGGTTTTTAGGGATTGCCGGTCGCCGCGTGCGGGCGGCGGCAGACTATTTCCACAGTCTGCCAAGGCAATCGCCCGGGAGGATTGGCCAGCGGCCTTTTTTCTGGCACATTTGCTACCAGCAAAGGCAAATCGACCAGTTCTCCACCATCGGAAAGAAGTCAGTAGCCCTATGAAAAAATGCGTCCTCGCGTACTCCGGCGGCCTCGATACCTCGGTCATCCTCGGCTGGCTGATCGAGCAGGGCTATGAAGTAGTTGCCGTCTATGTCGATCTGGGACAGCCCTGCGAGGATCGGGAAGCGACGTTGCAGAAGGCCCGAGACTGCGGCGCGGTCAAGGCATTGCTGGTTGATGCCCGTGAGGAGCTTTGCCGCGACTTTGCCTTTCCAACGCTGCAGTGGCAGGCCCGGTATGAGGGCACCTATTTATTGGGCACCTCGATTGCCCGGCCGCTGATCAGCAAGGTTTGCGTTGAGATCTGTCATGCCGAAGGGGCTACCGTATTTGCCCACGGGGCCACCGGCAAGGGGAATGACCAGTGCCGTTTCCAGCTGGCGGCCGAGGCACTTGACCCGGCGATTGAACTGCTTGCCCCATGGCGAATCGCTGCCTTCCGCGATCGCTTCCCGGGCCGCAAAGAGCTGATCGAGTTCTGTGCCGAGAAGTCGATTCCCGTCAAGGCATCGAAGGAAAAGCCCTACAGTTCGGATGAGAATTGCCTGCACACCAGCTACGAGGCCGGACTGCTGGAAGAGCTCGATACCGATGGCTACGCCCTGGTCGATTTCGGCATGTCGGTGTCACCCCAGGAGGCCCCTGACACGCCGGAGACGATTCGGCTGGAGTTCGAGGGGGGCGTGCCGGTTCGGCTCGATGGCAAGGCTCTGCCGCCGCATGAAATGGTGCTTGCGCTCAATGAGATTGGTGGCCGCAACGGCATCGGCCGGATTGATATCCTGGAGAATCGCCTGGTTGGCATGAAGAGCCGCGGGGTCTACGAGGCTCCCGGCATGACACTGCTTTACGAGGCTCACCGGCTGATCGAGCAGTTGACGCTCGACCGCGATCTGGTGCACCTGCGGGACCGGCTCTCCCCCGAGGTGGCAGAATCGGTCTACTACGGATTTTGGTACTGCGCAAAGATGGATGCTTTGCTCGCCTTCATCCGCGAGGCCCAGCGGCCAGTGACCGGAGCAGTCGAACTCTCGCTCTACAAGGGCAACATGCTGGTCAGGAGTCGTGAAAGCAGCGAAAGCCTCTACGATGCGGCCATTGCCTCGATGGAGGGGGGCGGCTCGTACGACCAGACCGATGCCGAGGGCTTCCTCCGGATTCTGGGGCTGCCGCTGCGGGTACAGGGAACAGTCCGGCCCCGTCGCTGAGGGAAGGCCAATGCTGTGGGCGTTTCTACGTTCGCGGAGCGTGGATCAGGCTGGCCGGTGCGTGGCGGCCGTTCGATTGCGGTATGACGTCCGTCGTCCAGCGACATGGCTCTCTGTTGCAGTAGCTGCCGCTACCGTCGGCTTTGTTGGTGTTGGGCTCGAGGCCAGCGTCTCTAGCTTTGCGGTGATGACAGCGGCGGTAGTCATTGCGATTGGTGAGGTGCCAGCAGCATTTCCGGTCTGGGATGCGAGCCTCATGCTGCAACCATCAGGCTGGTACCGCTGCAGCCGGCGACCTTTGGCCTTGCCTGCGGCGGGCGGCTGGCTGACCTTCCGACTGCTCTGGCCGCTGCTTGGGCTTGGGAGTGCCGGAGCCGTGGCTGCCGCCCAGGGTGAGCCGGCAGAGGTGGTGATGCTTGTCGTTGTCACTGGATCGCTGGCTGGGGGGCTGTCGGCATTGACGGCAGCAGGCCTACGGATTGTCGGTTTATCGGCCGCCGATACTGCGACAGCAACTTTGCTGGCTGGCTGGCTGGCGGCGGCTGGGATGGCCTTAACGGGCGGGCTTTTTCCCGTCGGCAGAGAGTGGCCGCTGCTGCTCGTCGGTTTCGGCTGCTGGCTGGTCGCGGCAGGAGGTCTTCTCGGGCTTGCCCAGTGGCTTCAGTTGGCTGGCGAGGGACCGATCGCCGGACTTCTTCCTCGGCAGTTCCCTTTGGCTGGCGGGCGAGGGCCCCGGGGGCCAGATCGGCTGGCGGCAATCGGTCTGCTCGGCGTGCTGCCGGCCTGCAGCCCATGGCGGCGGGCGTTGCGCAATGCCGCGATGCTGCTGGTCCTCAGCGCGATGATCGGCTGGCTTCTGCTTGATCCATTGTCGGCTGGTCGTTACGCCTTGCTGGGGGCAGCCATCTTTGGAGCTTTGGCGATTCCTGCAGCCACACTGCTCGATGGCCAAGAGGTGTCCCGCAGCTGGCATTCACTCGTCAGGACCGTCAGTGGCATCGGACCTCAGGGGCGAAAGTTGCTGACGCTTCCCTCGGCCGGTCTGCAGTCGGCATTCGTGTTTGTCGGAACCGGCTGCCTGATGCTCTGGCCCCCCCTCGTCGTGGCGGTAGTGGCCGTCGGTAGTTCAGCGGCTCTGCCTGCTCTCCTGGTGGCGGCTGGCCTTGTTGCTGGGGCGACGCTGGTCAGTGGTGGCTGCATAGCGGCCCATTTAAGCGGCTGCCGGGGCGATACGGCACTCGCCGTCGGCTTGAGCCTTGTCGTCTTTTCGGTTTGGCTCTGGCAGGCGTCTGCTTGAGGGGAGCTACCCAAGCGGGAAATGGCGTGAATCACGTAAAAGTTGATGTTGAGAAAAATGGGGAAGCCTGAGACACTCCCCGCCGAAAGGAATTGCGGCCAATCGGTTGAGCGGGAGCTTTTCTCGACAGCGACCGACAACCGCACCGGTGGTTCACGTTCGATGCATTGGCGGAAAACGTGTGAGTTGGCCACTGGTTCATGGAATCCGAAGGAGTGCATCTGTGGACGGAATGACGAGCCCTCGTGCGACCCAATGGGCCCTGACTACTCGTAGCTGGCGGCTGACGTGTCCTGCCTTGATGGCGGTTGTCTTGGCGGGGAGTTCGGCTGTGGCCGAACCGGCTTTCAAGCCAAGCCAGACTGTCTTCCCTGCCACGACTGCGGCCTGGTTGAGCATTGCCGATCCCGTCGCATTTCAGGAAAGCTTTGATCAAACCCAGTACGGGAAGCTGCTGCAAGATCCCAGCATGGAGACTTTCGTCAAGAGTTTCCGCGAGCAACTTTCCAAGGCCGGCAAGCAGCGGCTGGGGAAGCTGGGGTTGACGCTGGAGGATTTGGGTGAAGTGCCTGGCGGTGAGATTGCCCTTGCGGCGATTGTGCCAGAGCCTGATCGCTTGGCAACGGTTTTACTGGTCGACACCACCGGTCACGAGGCGGAGACCCAAACGCTTCTTGAGCAGATCGATGTCCGCCTGCTCGAACAGCAGGCTCAGCGACTTGCTGACTATCAAGAGATCATCAAGGTCTACCGGCTGCCGCCAGAAGAACCGCGGGCGGATGATGAGGAGACGGAAACACCACCTGCAGACCGCCTTGTTGCTGTTGTGCATCAAGGGGCGGCGCTTGTTGTCGGGGACGACCCGGTGCAGGTGCATCATGTGTTGACCGTGCTTGAGACCGGTCGTCAGGATTCGCTCGCTTCAAAGCCAGATTTCCAGAGCGTTGCCGATCGCTCGCTCGAAGGTCTGCCGAAGCAGGCGGCGACATTGCGGTGGTATGTTGATCCCTTCACCTTTGCCGCTTCGTACAAGGCAGCCAATCCACCGCAGGATCGCCGCAAGGGGCCGGACTATGTGGAGATTCTCGGCCGCCAGGGGTTTGATGCGGTCAAGTCGATAGGTGGAACAATCATCTTCGCTGATGGGTCCCGCGACATGCGGCATCAGACGATTGTCTATGCTCCCCCGCTGCCCGGTCGCGACCCTGCCTCGCCCGACTGCTACGATCTCGCGGCCCGAATGCTGCGTTTTCCCGACACCGATGCAATTGAGCCGCCCGCCTGGGTGCCAGCCGATGCATCAAGTTGGTCGGCGCTCCAGTGGGATCTCGAAACAGCCTTTCATTCTGCTGAGACACTGGTGGATGACATCGTTGGTGAAGAGGGCGTATTTGACGACGTAATTGCTTCGCTCAAAGAGGATCCCGATGGCCCTCAGATCGATGTCGAGACTGACCTTATTGCTGGTCTCGGAACGCGGGTTGCGATGTTGGGCGACTATGTTGAGCCGATCGGCCTCGACAGTGAACGCCTGGTGATTGCGATTGAGGCGACCGATCCTGAAAAGGTTGCCGAAACGGTTTCCAAGAGCATGGCAACCGATCCCGATATGCGCCGGATTGAAGCTCACGGCGTTGTCATCTGGGAACTGATCGATCGTTCGATGGAGATACCCAAACTTGAGATCGAGACTCCGGGTGGTGGCATCGCCCACGCCGATGACGACGATGACCGTAATGATCGGCGTCGGCGACTTCGGGAAAAGGAGGAAAAACTCCTGCCACATTCAGCGGTGACGGTGTCGCATGGGCATTTGCTGATCGCATCCCATCGGGACATTCTGGAACGGGTGCTGACCACCGTCGAAAGTGGCGACTCGTTGGTATCGCGGCCGGATTACACGCTGGTTGTTCGGGAGTTGAAAGAACTTTTTCCCGGCAAAATCGCCCTGCAGGGCTTTGGCCGTTCTGATGAGTCGATTCGCCCAACGTACGAAATGCTCAAGCGGGGCTCGATGCCGAAGTCGAAAAGTGTCATGGGGCAAATCCTCAACAACCTGCTCGGTGATGGAAAGCCTGGCACTGTCCGCGATCAGAAAATCGATGGCAGCACGATGCCTGACTTTGAGCAGATTCGTCATTATTTCGGCACCGCGGGCTTCGTGATGCAGACGCTTGAGAACGGCTGGCTCATTGGCGGGGTCGCCCTCCCCCAGAAAGACGTGAGCAGCAAACAGGCGAATGAAGAAGTCGCCAGCCGTCCGCAGGAGCCCCAGGCTAACTAACGAGCGCCAGCTTGTGTCGAGTCGATCACCGCCCAAAAAGGATGTTGGTAGTCGGAACGGGTGCGGAGATCTTCCAGCATCACGTCAATGTCGGGTGTCAGTTCGCCACGATGCAAGTCGCGGCCTGCAAGCGTGACTGTGACCGATTGTTTGAAGTCGACCAGTTCGGGGGTGAGCCAAATTCGCACCCGTTTGGCACCGCAGCGAACAGTGATGCGGTTTCCGTTGGTCACTTTTCCAGAGAGCGTGAACGGTCTGATAGCATTCCCGGCAGGCCAATCGCTCGGCAGGATCATCGTCCTTGGTGGTGGCGACTCGGGCTCAAGCCACCAGAAGAAACGGTCTCCTGGCCGCAGGGTCACTGCCTCGATCGATCGGGGGGAGGCGTTGCGCTTTCGCCTGCTCATCCAGTCGAAGATGCGAATGATCTCATCTGAGAAATGCTCGTGCCCCCGGCCTCGATACTCGACGTAAGTGATGTCGTAGTTTTTGATCAGGTAGCGATCGATGTCCATCTCGTTAGCAGTGAAGCTGGCCTGATCGAGTTCACCGCTGATCAGGTAGAGCGGGAGTAGTTCGGCGTTTGGGTGATAGTGATTGATATAACGGCCGGCTTTCCCGGCAATTACCACAACGCCAGCCCAAAGATCGGGATGAGCCAGCCCAATGTCCCAGGCGGCATCACCGCCAAGGGAATGCCCGGAGAGGAAGACCCTGTCAGAATCGATCGCAAACCGGCGGGAGGCCTCGCGGAGGGCTGCAAGTACGGCTGCGTGCTCTTTCGCGGTGTAGCCGTAGGCCTGCTGGTTGGCGTCGGCCCAAGCAGGTGCGATGATGATCGCGCCGTTCCGGGCAGCCTGACCACTTCGTAGGCCCTGTTTGTCAGGCATTCCCGCCCACCACTCGATCTGATTCAGCGGCGTGCTCCAAGCTGCATGCAGGCTGATGATGGCGGGGTAGCGGCGGCGAGCATCATACTCAGGTGGCAGTTGCACCAGACAGGGGAAGGTCTTGGCGGGGCTCTCGGCGGCAGCCGGCCGTAGGATGTTGAGCGTGAACAGCCCTTCGCCGTCCGGTTCGGGAGGAGGTAGCGGCGGCAGCATCTGGGCTGCTACCGCAGCAACAGTTGGTAGATCGAAAGCCTCTTCATCGGCGAGTTGTCGGCGAAGGTCAGCCCGCTGGTCGTCGGAGGCGGTCAGATAGTCGCGGAGAAGTCTTCTGACCTGGGCCATCGATAACGCCAGCTTGAGGTTGATATGTGAGCGGTCGGCCCCAGCCAGCCAGCCACTCAGTCCCAATGCGAGACTCTGCTCTGCCGTCAACTGACCATCGCCGGCAACCCGTTCAAACACGGCCAGTGGGTCGAGGCTGGTAAATGTCAACTGGGCTGCAATTTCGTCGGTGAGGTCCGCCACTAGCTGCCGGTCACGCGCGTCCTCAATATTTCCGGCCTGATTACGCAGCAGAGCCACAAGCCGTCCAGCCCGATCAAGTCGCTCACGGTATTCGTCGCGAATTTCTGCCACTGCCTGCAGAAGTTCGCCGGTGCCGTCATCTGCCGGAAATGATTCCAGCAACTGGATGACGAGGCGGTCCTGCCCAGCCCGTTGCCGGAGGCGAATCTCGTCAAGCAGTTGTCCTGCTGCAAGCCCGGCAAGGCTCCGCTGTTGGTCGCGGAGGTCGGTGGCGTTGGGAAAGTCCTTCGTCAGTTGTTCAAGTTCGACTGCTGCCTCGCGGTACCGGGTAGCCTGCAGCAGCAGCCGCACAAATTGCAGTCGCTGGTCGATATCATGCTGGTCAGTCTGCTGTTCAATCACCCTTCGTAATGTTTCGCGTGGAATCGACGATGTCGCCAGCCGCATGTCAATGCGGTATGTCTGGTCTGTCACCAGCCCCTCGACTGCGGTCCATTGAGGAGTGATGGTGGTGATGCCCTGAACGACATCAAGTCGGCCGGCAGCCGTGGCCAGGGAGAGAATCCGACGGCCGTACTCATCGAATGGAGTGGCGGCGAGGATACCGCCGATACCGCCGACGCGGCGGCCGCCTTCCGGCACCCGCTGCGGGATTTCGATCCGTTCCAGACCGGCGTTCACCGGACTCTTTTCAACTGCGACTACCCGACGGCGAGGCACGAAGGTGCGGGTCAAGCCGTCGTCGCACATGATCGCCGTGGCCGCCTGGCCCTCTCGTTCCTCCGGATCGACGTTGATGCCCGGAAGGAGCGCAAATCGCCCGAGCAGGCTGCGACCATCATCAAGGTCGACCCGATCGGCGGCTACCGGAGGGGTGAAAGTGAGGGCAAGCAGCAATGGCCACCAGCGGTGCCGCCCGGTCTGTAGCGGGCTTCGGCGGCCCGCTGGTAACGGGCCCGCAGCCCTCGATGCCGGTGGCAGTGAGCGGAAAAACCGCCGAATTCTTCTCGGACCTCCCACCACCGGCCTCCTCCCGCTGTTTCGTGCCATTCGGCAGCGTACACTAGGAATCGGTTCGGCCAGCGAACGACTTCACCTCCACCTGCTGGCCGTAAATCCACCGTATTCCCCCTAGCATGCCAAAGGGCCTTTTTCGGATGGTTCTGATTGTCCGCCGTTTGTTGGCATGGGGAATAGCACTTTCCCTCTTGCTACCGTTGGTGCTGATCCTCGTGCTGTCCCTCGGCGGTCTGCTCGCCGGCGTGGGCGACAAAGTTGGGGGAAGTATTTGTCTCCGCACTTCGCTCGGCATCGGCGTTATCTGGGCAACGGCGGTCGTCGTGACAGCTGTGACTGGTGGGCTGTTGGCCCTGGAGACAGGCGCGGATCAGGCGGGAACCAAGTCAAAACGTGCCGACACGCCGCAGGACCAAGCGGAAGGACGCAGTTGAGGCCGTGGGGCGATAAGTTATCCACCGTAATGCCGTGGTGCCGTGGAATGCGGAGAGCTCGCCAATCCAAAAGGAGGGTGCCTCAATTCCAGGGCCTGCAACCGAATCCGAGGCTGTTCCTCAAGGGAGCAGCAGGTCGGCATTGCACGCGGCTGGAACCATGGTTGGCACCCGACGAGCCTCGTTAAGAGCTCACCGGCATAGGTTCGACACAGCACGGACATGGCAGAAAACTTACCGCCCCGCAGCCTCCACAGGACGCACTGTTCGGCGGCACCTGCATGATAGCCGAGGCCGACTCCCAAAAACAGGTTTCTGTTTCAAAAGAGGCTGCCCGCCGGAGTCAGGCTGCGGAAATGGTCTGCCAAGACTCGGATGCGGCGGTCGCCAACGCCGCAAGCCCCGGGCGTTTTCGGGGAATGGTCGGGTGGACTGTTCCTCGCCCCCATTTGTGGCCGCTGGTCTTGGCAGGATTTTTTCAGACACGGCCTAGACTTCTTCAGCCTCACACAGGTGCGGCTCCATGGCCTTTGTGTTCCGCTCGACAGCCAGCACCACGGTCTGACGCTCAAGGCCAGTCGCCGATTGGGCCATGATCGGAATAACCTGCCGTTTGTTTGGCATCTCCACCCGCACACGAAAGCCGCCGTCGGCCTCAACATCCACCGGTTCACCCTGAATCGTCAGGTAGGCACCCTTCTCGGTGATGCCATAGACGATCATTTCCGCCTCTACTTCGAGGGGGAAACCAAGCGCTTCGCCCTGCTCAAGTCCCTCACTGAGGCTTGAGTGATTTTTCGAGTCGGGGGGGCCAAGCGGTCGTTGGAGCCGTTCCTCGAACAATTCCTGGAGTTCTTGGGGGTGATCCTCCGGCGAGAATCCACCACTCATTGCATAAATCTTGTCGCAGTTCGTGGCGATATCGCCCCAGTGGGCGTCGAGCGTATCACCCTGTGAGCCCATGCCGACATTGACGACGTTGCTTCGGCAGATGCTGTGAAACTCACCGTGTCGGGAGCGGTAACCCAATTCAACTCGGCAACGCAGCGGATTTCGAACGTCGATGAACCAGTTTTTCACTCCGCCGTGAATCTCGATGTCCCGGACTACCCGCTCTGAAGGAGAACCCGCCGCACCACTCACAACCTCCAGCAGCCGTAGCACAGGCTTTGCCGCGTGCCATTCCTGCCCCATCGCAGCCTCGACCCGCCGGACGCTTGGTTGGGTCACTTCCCAAAAGGCGTGCAGCCAATGTGGGCCACGCACCATCAAGACGGCTCGGTCGCGGAGTTTGGCCCGCTTACGGCTTGGCTCGGGGCGGCTGACCAGGCTCTTTTCCCGGGCAAGACGTTCCTGAGCAGCCCGAATGCGTTCGCTGATGACGGCCCGGCGGCGAGTGATTGCAGCCTGGCGGGAAGACTCGTTTCGACTCCTGCTACTGGCTGAGCGGCGGTTTGGAAGGGCCTTCGCGTTGCTCGCTGGTACGACCGGTCTGCTCCGCTTTGGCGTGTGCCCTGCCTTCAGATCAGTTGATGACCGACCTTTGCTCGCAACACGGGGCTGATTTTTTTTTGAGCCAGCGGCAGCCCGAGCGGCGACGATTCCACTGCTGGTGGCCGCTGCGGCCGGTCTACCGGCCTTTGCTTTTCGCACAAGGGCTTGAATGAGTTGGTCTTTTCGCATCGCGTGCCAGCCAGGCACGCCCTGCTGCTTGGCCAGCTTTGCCAAATCGCGAACCGGCTTTTCCCGGAGAGTCGCGGTCGTCATCGGGCTCACTCCCTTTCCACGTCCCCCGAGGGGGGGCATACACGCAAGTTGTCGACCGATGCTTCAACATCGCCGATCAAATCACGCTACAGAAAAGGCGTCATGAAAGCAAATTGCCGCAGTGAATGAAAGAAACCGGCCAACCAGCCGCCATTTACTGCAAGAAAAAGCCTGGCCGATTGAGAGATTTCATTCATCGCGACGGACGAGTGGCGCAGTTCGGGCATTTGTCGTGCTTGTCACGAGCGGACGTCGATAGAGCTGGCCGCTGCCAGAAATGCCTCGAGCTGCGGGCCAGGTTCCGATCAAAAGCAGCCTTGTCTTATGCCGTCGGTTGCTCACTCGCCTCGGAGTTTGAGGCCGCGCTCGGCGAGGCGTTCCCGCACCTCGTTCAGACTCGTGACACCAAAGTTTTTGCACTCCATCAAATCTTCGCCGGTCCGCCGTACCAGTTCACCGATTGTGGTAATTCCAAGTTTGGTGGTGCACTTGCGGGCTCGTACCGAAAGATTGAGTTCTGTGACTGGAAGGCCGTGAATCTCGGTCTCTTCTTCAATCGGTTCAGCGAAAGCCTGCTGCGGTTCGATTGCGGTAGATGGTTCCGCGAATTGGCCAAGGCTCAGCCCCTTGCTGGCGAGCATCTCCTTGATCTCAACAAGGCTCGTTTCGCCAAAGTTCTTGCTGGCAAGCACTTCGGCTTCGCTGGTTCGGGCAAGATCACCGAGCGTCTGAATGCCCATTTTGGCGAGACAGTTGCGGCTGCGGACTGAAAGTTCAAAGTCACTAACCGGCAGCACCATGATCTGCTCCAGCCTGTCCCGCTGACGTTGCTCCTGTTCGTCGAGCAGTCTGTCGCCGGAAGCAGCTGAGTCCTTCATGAAGAGCCGGGCTCGGGCGACAGCCTCGTCACGGCCCGGGGCATCAAGGGGCAGGCCGTCGAGAATCCGTCGGTAGCACTCTTGAGCCTTGGAAAACTCATCGCGATCTTCGTAAAGAAGTCCAAGATTAATCAATGCTCCGACCGTTGCTGGATACCTCTGCAGCGACCGCTGATAGCAGTCGATTGCCTCGTCGTCATTGCCCATTCGGTCGTGGAGCACGCCGAGGCAGAAGAGCGCCAATGGTTCTCCCGAGTCGACTGCAACAGCCTTTTCAAGCACTGCGAATACCGTTTCGACTGGGCCACCTGATTCGACCCCGACCGCTCCACGGGCAGCGAGCAGTTCTGCCGAATCAGCTTCACCACTGCCCGCGGCGTCAAGCACCTCGGCTGCTGCTTCCAATCGGCCGGCCGTACGCAACGTGTTGGCAATCGCGGCCGTACAGGCAGCCGCCGGATAGCCGGCGGAACGGGCCGCCTCGAAGGATGCCCGGGCCTCATCACTGCTGCCCAACGCAGCCTGTGCGAGGCCAAGAGCAAAGAGTGACAAGGCGGAGCCGTCGCCCGACTTCAGAGCAGTTGCAGCTTCGCTGCTCCGGCCGAGCAGATACAGACCGACAGCCAGCCTGACCGACGCAGCCGGGCTGCGTTCAGACGCCGTCTGAAGATCGTGGACCGTCAGCCTCAGTTCCCGATGGGTCGTCGGGTTCGTCCCAAGCGAGTCAGCGATAGCCCGAACGTCATCGGGTCCGAATGGCCCACTGCCCGCGAGCAGTTCGCGTACATCAATGGTGGCTGGGGGAGAGGAGGCTGAGGCTTGCATCTGGATTGGTTACCTTTCGACGGTGGGGCACCATTACTAGCAGCAGAAAACCGATGTCGATCACGGATGACCGCCGTTGCCCGGGGATCGGGCGGAAGCCAGCGGTGGGAATCGAACCCACAACCCCCGCATTACGAATGCGGTGCTCTGCCAATTGAAGCTACGCTGGCGGTCGGACACGAGGGAGAGTCCGCCGCGGCCGGACTCCGCAGAGTAGCGCAGAGCCGCTGGGCTAGTCAAGGGGCTGACTTTTGGAATGTCTCTGTTGCAAGGAGATGGATACAACACAAAAAAAGTGGGGTCTCGACCCGGCAGGAGCGTCCTACCATGGTCGAGCGGATCAGGGGCAAGGCGACCGCTCGACCGAAAGAAGTCGAAGACCCCACTTTTTCATGGTGTGGGTGACAGGGACCGGAAATCCCTGTCGGATTCATTGGGTATGCACTCGCCGTGCCAAAATGCCGGTCCACAAAAAAAGAAGCTGGTGAATTGCAATAACGGCGATAATTTCCATTGGAATGGTGATATTCACGGGTTGGCCACCGGGACGACGGTGATGGACAGCTGTCGCAAAATGAAAATCTGCATTGGCATGCAGCGATTCAACTGCGTCAAAATGCGGCGAATGCGGCAAAATGCTGCGGCGGCCTGTTGGCTCCGCCGGCACCCTCGCCGCCTGCAACCTTTTTTTGGAGAAGTGCTTCGATGAACCCGCAACTGCCCGCTCAGATTGGGAGCTATCGGTGTGGGCCGGGCCAGCCGCTCCTACTGATTGCCGGACCCTGTGTCATCGAGCACGCCGATCTCTGCCTACGGATAGCCGAGCAGCTTGCTGAGATTGGCCGCGACCTAGGAATTCAGGTGGTCTTCAAGGCATCGTTCGACAAAGCCAACAGGACTGCCGCGGCATCGTTTCGCGGCGTAGGAATCGACGAGGGGCTAACCATTCTCGACCGGGTCCGTACGGCCACGGGGCTCCCGGTCACCACTGACATTCACCTGCCGGAGCAGGCGGGCCCTGTCGGCAGCGTTTGCGAACTGCTGCAGATCCCGGCGTTTCTCTGCCGGCAGACCGACCTGTTGCTGGCGGCAGCCGAAACCGGGCGAGCCGTCAACGTGAAGAAAGGCCAGTTCATGGCCCCCGGCGACATGCGGCATGCCGTCGCCAAACTACTCGCCGGAGGCTGCCAGAACATGATGCTGTGCGAAAGGGGGACCTTTTTTGGATACGGCCGGCTGGTCAACGATTTTGCAGGGCTGATCACCATGCGTTCATTCGGGGTGCCGGTGATTTTCGACGCCACGCACTCCGTGCAGCGGCCAGCCAGCCAGGGGGATGCAACGGGAGGTGACCGGTCGCTGGTCGAGCCGCTGGCCCGAGCCGCGGCCGCTGTCGGGATTGATGGCATTTTTTTCGAGACCCACCCGGACCCGAGCAGCAGCCCGAGTGACGGCCCGAATATGGTACCGTTGGCCAAATTGCGGGGAGTTGTCGAGCGGGTGCTGCAGATTCACCAGCTTCATAGTGTGTGATGGGTGAAATCGAAATGATGATGCAAGAAGCTTCAAAACAGTGGTTGTCGGCGGCATTCATGATCTGCCCGCTGCTGGCGGCTGGCTGCCAAGAGCAGCCCCCACCGCCTCCTGTCCAGGTAAGGGTCGTACCGCAGATATCCCGTGAGGTTCGCGGCAAACTGCTCGACGGAGCGATGGCCGTGCTCGGTCGGCTGGAACAGTACGAAGAGGCCTCTGCATCAGCGCAGGTTTTTGACCGTCTCAATCAGTGGATTCATGCCGATCCGGTCGGGGATGAAGCGGCCAGCGTTGGTTGGCAAGTCGATCCGCTGGTCGAGACCCTGCCGGCCGACCTGCAAGAGCTTTGTGCCACTGAGCAGCTTGGAAGTGCTGTTTTTGATGTAGCTCACGATGTCACCGCCCTGCGGGACTGCCGCTGGTTGGCGGACATTGCCAAGACGGCCCGTGGTGAGGCACTTGATGATCTTGATATCGCCGTGGCGTTGTTTCGCTGGACAGTGCGATCGCTCGCTATCGAAAGCGACCCGCCGCTTGCCGCCGGCCCAACCAGTGTCGGGCAGCGGTGGTTTGAACGTGGTGAAATTCTGCTGGCTGGCCGCGGCAGTCCTGCGCAGCGGAGCTGGATATTCCTTGAGCTGGTGCGTCAGGCGGGCTTGAAGGGCGTGATGCTGGCCACGGCAGATTCTGCCGGAGGATTGCGGCCCTGGATTCCTGCGGTTATCTCCGGCGGCGAGGCGTATCTTTTCGAGCCGACCTACGGGATGCCAATTCCTCGAGCTGATGGCAGCGGGGTGGCCACTGCCCGCCAGGCGGCAGCCGATCCCGCTGTGCTCGACCAGCTTGACGTTGATGGCCGCGACTATCCGCTGTCAGCTAGCGACATGCTCGATCTTGCTGTTCTTGTCTGTGCCGATCCTGAATCGCTTTCCCGGCGGATGGCTTTGGTCGAGCGGAGTCTGCTTGGCGGTTCTTCAGTTCGTCTGGCCGTTGACGCAACCGCAGTGGCGGAGGCTGCGGCTACTGCCCTGCCCCGACAGACCGATCAAACGCCGCAGCGGGCCATTTGGTCGTTCCCGTTTGAAGTTCGTCGCCGCCGCTCGGTTGCCAACCCCGAGACTGCCAGGGCGATCGCCCGGGAACTGGGTGTAATGACCGTCGCCCTCGAGCAGGCCGCCACGGGGCCTGATCGGCGGTCGGGTGGCCGGATCATCCGTCCCCTCTACGCCGGCAGGCTGCGGGAGTTCCGGGGGGAATTCGCCGGTCCTGAAGGGGCGAAGAAGGCCTACCTGATGGCCCGGCCGACCACGAAAATGATTGGCGAAATGGTGCAGCGGTTTCCCGAGCCGCAGCGGGAGCCGGTTCGTCGGCTTTACGAGCAAATGAAGGAAGACGCCACGTACTGGCTGGGACTGGTCACGCTGGCCGAGCAGGATTACGCGACCGCCGGCGACTACCTGGGGCGGATGACCCTTGAGGCCTCCCCCGATGGTCGCTGGGCTGCGGCCGCTCGGCTCAACTTGGCAGAGGCCAAATTGGCCCTAGGAGAAACCGAAGAAGCGATTGCACTGCTTCGGCAAGACCGGTCCCCACAGCGGTTTGGTAGCCGGATTCGGGCCGGTGAGTTGGAGGTTGCCTCGCCTCCCGAAACTGAATGATCCTGGGATGCCGATTGCCGGCGGGGGCGGTGGTCGGTACGATATGAATTGATCTGAAAAGGAACCGACGGGCGTCCGCCATAGCAGTGCGTTGCTTTGGCCGCCCCCCTCCATACCACCGACCATCAAAAATCAAGCAGGGCGAGCAGGACGATGAAAGAAGGCATTCACCCGAAGTACATTGAAGCCGTTGTAAAATGTGGCTGCGGCAACAGCTTCACCACCCGGAGTACGGTGCCGGAGATCAAACTCGACATCTGCAATATGTGTCACCCATTCTTCACCGGGAAACTGAAGTTTGTTGACACGGCTGGCCGAATCGAGAAGTTCAAGTCCAAGTTTGGATCGAGCGGCTATGCCAGCCTCAAAAAGGGCAAGAAGGCGGCCAAGCCTGCTGAGGCTCCTGCGGGCTGATTCGGTCCGTTTGTCGGCTGAAGCAACCGCTTGTTGGATTTTCAGCGGACGGCCCTCCCCACCCGTCGGTGCAACCGGACGATGCGGTTGTGGCTGCCCGGGCGACCGACTACAAGACTGCGGCGAAGGATCGCGTTGCCGCCGGAGAGGTGATGCGAGAAGAACTCGACAGCAAACTCGCCCGGTTCGAGGAACTTGAGCAGCAACTAGCTGACCCGGCTGTGCAAGCCGATTCACAGCGGATGTCGGCGGTGGCCCGCGAGCATGGCAGCCTTGCTCGAATGGCTCGTCGCTATCGAGAATTTCTAGCTGTCGAACGGGAAATTGCCGAGCACGCAGAGATGGCTGCTGGCCACGACGCCGACCTGCGGGAGTTGGCTGAGGCGGAACTGCCTGAACTCCGCTGCCGTCGAGATGCGGAGTGGGACGCTCTGCTTGATGCCTGTCTTGAAGACCCGGATGCCGACCGCTCGCGATGCATCATGGAACTTCGGGCTGGCACCGGTGGTGACGAGGCGGCCCTGTTTGTTCGTGATCTGTTCGAGATGTATCGCCGCTATGCTGCGGAGATCGGCTGGGATATTGAGGTGATGGATGCCAATCCAACCGAACTTGGCGGCTTCAAAGAGTTGGTGATTGCGGTCTCCGGGGGCGATGTTTTTCGGCGGCTCCAGTATGAAAGTGGCGGGCATCGTGTGCAGCGGGTGCCCGACACCGAGGCTAAGGGACGGGTGCACACTTCGGCAGCCACCGTGGCGGTACTACCGGAGCCGGAGGATGTCGAGGTCACCATATCACCGGATGAATATCGGAAGGATCTGTTCTGTGCCAGCGGCCCCGGGGGGCAGCACGTGAACAAGACCACCTCAGCAGTTCGGCTCACCCATCTCGAGACCGGCATTGTGGTGCAGTGCCAGGATGAGAAAAGCCAGCACAAGAATCTTGCCAAGGCGCTACGGGTGCTGAAGACGCGGCTCTATGAGCGGCAGCGACAGATTGAACATGACAAGCGGGCCAGCGAACGTCGCGGGCTGGTCGGCTCGGGGGACCGCAGCCAGCGGATTCGAACCTATAACTTTCCCCAAAATCGGCTCAGCGACCATCGTCTGAACCAGAACTTCAACCTCGATCAGATTCTTGCTGGTCGGCTTGGAATGGTGCTCGACGCCATGGAGGAACGGGTGCGACAGGAGCGGCGGGGCGGGCTCGTCGCAGGCTGAACCTGCCACCCACTGGCCCGTCGTGGGGCTGTTATGGAGGTCTCGCACCAATGGTAGAAGTCCCCTCCCCTGCTTCACAGGCTGCAGACCAGCCTGACGTCTGGACGGTTGGCCGACTGCTGACCTGGACCACCGAGTGGCTGGCTGGCCGTGGCAGTGAGTCACCCAGGCTCGACGCCGAGGTGCTGCTGGCGGCAGTGCGGGGCTGCCCACGAATCATGCTCTATACGGCCTTCGACGAGCCAGTGAGTGACGAGCAACGGAGCCGCTTTCGTGATCTGGTGCGGCGTCGTGGTGGTGGCGAGCCGGTCGCCTATCTGGTCGGGAACCGTGAGTTTTTCTCACTGGCCTTTGAGGTCACGCCGGCGACGCTGATCCCCAGGCCTGAGACTGAGGGTCTGGTGATTCGCGTGCTTGACCTTTGGAAGCAGCGGGCGCCGGTGGCTGAAACTGGCCCCCGGATTCTTGATGTGGGCACCGGTTCCGGGGCGATTGGTGTCACCTTGGCAACGCGGCTGGCGGAAGCCACGGTTCTGGCGACTGACCAGTCGGAGGCAGCGGTGGCTGTGGCTGCCGCCAATGCCAAACGACACGGAGTGGCCGACCGAGTCACACTGGCCGTGAGCGATCTGCTCGACCATCCGGCGACGGCTGGTCCGTGGGACTACATCGTCAGTAACCCGCCTTACGTCCGTGAGGACGAATTCGATAGCCTGCCGCCAGATGTGCGGCTGCATGAACCGCGGGAAGCACTCGTGGCTGGCCCGACCGGCTGTGAGCTGATCGCCCGATTGCTACCCCAGGCAGCCGAGCGGTTGGCCCCCGGCGGCTGGCTGTTGATTGAGGTGGGGCCTGCCACGGCCGCTGCCGCCGAACGGCTCGTGGCCGAAACGCAGGGGCTGATCACTGAGCCGACACTGCCCGATGCCGCCGGCCTCCCTCGCATTATTCAGGCTCGCCGAGCAGATGCGGCGGGAGTCTGATTGTTTTGGTCTGGTGGCGGGCCGATTGGCTTCGCAGGCGGTAGTGGTATCACTGCTCTGCGTGCCGGCCTTGGTTTCACTTGAGCTCAGGGCTGATCGCAAGGAGCCCGTCGGCAAAGGCTCGGCCGATGAGAGCCATCGTCTTGCCGCAGCCGAAGTAGTGGTATGCAGCATTCGACGCGCCGCGATTCCAGAGCCCTTGGATATCGGGTGATGCGAGTAAATGGGTGATCTCTGCGACCTCGCCCGCGACTGCAGCTTGGCTGGCAGCACCTCTTTCGACCGATTGTTCGAGCGACCGTTTACGGGCATTGAGCCTGTCCCGCTGTTTGGCTACGGCATCCAGTCGCATATCCCAGAACGGAGCTGTCTGAACGGCGATCACGGTTCCCCGAAACTCTGGCAGTGCCGCTGGAGCCGCCATGGCCCGACGAAACTCGGCGTGGATTGGCTGATACCTGGGCTCGAGATTCTCGATTGGTCCACTGGTACCCATCACGCCGATGACAAAGGGTAGGTGCGGTGCGTCGAGCTCGTGGCGGACATCTCGGATGAACGTGGCGAGGAGTTGGCTGTAAGCGTCGTAACTGCCTGGACTGCCGCGCATTGGATAAACGCCGCCATCAACCATGTCGTTCCAGCCTTGAAACCAGACAAACCCGGCCAGCTCGTAGCCCTGCCTGGCGTCATAATCAGGCACCACCCGCCCCGGATCCGCCAGCACCTTTCGCACATGCGTCATCATCTGTCGGTACGACTCCCCACTGAGGTTGCGGCGGGCTGCTGTCTCATGCTCAAGATCAAGTCCCCGTTTCTTGAGCGCCGCTTTTTCCTGGCCATTCAGTTGGTACGGTCCGGCTGAGGGCGGACGAAAGTCGGTGTGCAGCGACTTGCCCCCCCACGCAGTCTTGATGATCAGGATTGGTCCATTGAACGAATCCCTCAGGCGGAGTCCAAAGGTATATTCCGGGCCGATTTTGTCGCCTGGCTCAGAAGGATCGGTGCGGGCTCCATATCCCACTGTCAATGGCCCGATTCCTTCACCCGACTGAGGCCCGCGTCCCTGCGTGAGGTATGAGATCCAGGCATTCTTAACGGTACGGAAGCCCCCTGCACCGTCCTGCATCTCCAAGAGGAGATCTGCAGTTGCCGGGTCATCCGCCATGTAGGCGAGCGTCGACACCTTCGCATGCCCCTGCATGTTAGACTGGCCTGCCAGGATGTAGACCCTGAGCGGTGTTCCCGCCGCATCCGCGTTCGCGGCAGACAAGGTAAGCATGCAAATGATTGCAAGCCCGGCACCCCTCAAATAGCCCATCGTTTTGTCCTTTGCTGCTGCTGTTGAAACTCTCCGCTCAAGCGTTGAATGCACGATATGCAAAAACCAATGCGGCCCGCTTCCTCTAAAAAACAGCCATGCGGAGGACCAATGCCACTCGATGGGGTCAGAAGACATCGTTGTTGAATCGTTGTTATCAGTGGCCAAGGTAGTATGCGGCAGACCAGGCTTCCTCAGCAATGA
>Ga0114919_10000298_pt1 | contig 36888 bp, 35 predicted proteins | sample BlataG_FD_88682 | JGI IMG/M metagenome (GOLD analysis project Ga0114919, IMG submission 88682) | Deep subsurface microbial communities from Black Sea to uncover new lineages of life (NeLLi) - Black_00105 metaG | ecosystem: Environmental > Aquatic > Marine > Oceanic > Sediment | place: Atlantic... | reverse complement strand
ATCCTGCCCCTGATAGAAATTAGCTTTATCCATCAGCGCTGCTAACGGAACGGAGAGAATCTGCTTGATCTCTCTATGATTGACCTCGAAAGGGTAATGGTAAGGTATAACGGCAACAAAAGGCGAAATGATATAACCACTGGTGACCGTTATGGTATCATCCAGCTCGCCCAGAATTTCCACATCCTCAGCCCGCAAACCTATCTCTTCTTCACTTTCCCTTAGAGCAGTCTGGAGAAGGCTGGCATCGCCTGACTGGCAAGTTCCCCCGGGAAAGCAGACCTGGCCTTTATGAAAATTTACCTCGTCGCTCCTCAGGGCAAATAAAATATGCCATTGCCCTTCATGGTAAAACAGAGGAACGAGCACCGCTGAGGATTTAATATTTTCTGCGGCAGCTATTCTTTTTTTGCGGTACTGGCGGAGAATTGCTTCAATTCTTTGTTTCACGGCAAGGCGATTATATCATCTGTAGAAAATGAAAACTTTAAGTTTCCTGATTATAGCCGCCGTGTGAGTTCCCACAGCTTTTCCTCATTCTCTACATGATCAATATACAGAACGCCATTAAGGTGGTCTATCTCATGCTCTAAAGCCTGTGCCAATAGCCCCTCACCCTTGATTCGAAATTCTCTGCCCTGTCGGTCCTGAGCCTTGACCTTGACCGTTACTGCCCGCTTAACCTCTCCCTGGTAACCAGGCACAGATAAACAAGCCTCCTCAATCATACGCTCGCCTTGCTTCTTTATTATGTGAGGGTTGATTAAGGTGATAACCTCTTCCCCCGGTATTTCAATAACCGCTATACGCAGGGGTACACCTATCTGTGGAGCAGCCAATCCAGCGCCCGAGACAGCCCGCATGGTATCAATCATGTCATCGACCCGCTTGCGAACTGAGCCATCGATATTAGCTACTTTCTTAGCTTTTTGTCTCAGGACGGGGTCAGGTAAAGTGCGAATCTTAACGACTGACATGTTAATCTAAAAATCTATACCGGTCTTACTACCAATACAGGAACCCGAGAATAGTGCACCACTCTATCGGTTACTTTGCCCAGAGCCCAGCGTGTAGCCCCTGAGCTGCCGAAGCTGCTGATAATGATTAAATCCATCTGGTTATTCTCAGAATAGTTAATTATCTCCTTGGCCGGATCACCGTGTACTACCGCGATTTGAGCAGATATGCCCTCCGCCTTCAAACTATCCGCTACTTTTAGAAGGTAATTCTCAGCATACGCCCCAACTTCCGCCTCTGCCCTGCCACCCGGACTCTCTCCCCTCATCTCCTGGTAATATACCGGTATACCCTGGAAAGCAGCTTTTACTACCATTAGCAAAGTTACTTCAGGGGCATAGCCTGCGCTGGCTACTATCCTGAGGTCGACCAGAGCGCGCTCCGCTAATTCAGAACCATCCAACGGTACCAATATTTTTTTGTACATCTACTCCAACTCCTTACATAGAGTAGCGCCCATTAAGCTTCTTTTATTCACCAAATGCCCCAGGTACCATAAATAATTAGTGATAAGTTCCAGCTAATAGCAAAGCAATATTACCCCTCAATCACTAATATTTCCAGTGAACATTATTTATGTGAATGTATCATGATGTTCTTCTTCATCCGATAAAATTTGTCTAACCAGTTTAAATGTTACCCCATCCCCTGCCAAAGAACATGTTGCCACATATACTGTATTGAGACCTGTATCTCCCTTGCTATTGCTTTATTCAACAAGTCTAATAGCTCTGCTGATACTTTGGCGTTACCCATCAGTGTACTTCCTAATGATATTTTTATAAGAACTTAACTAATTAATTTGGCCCCCTCCTCTGTGAGTTCATAACTTCCATCCTTCTCGATAGCTAAGCCTGCCAGGATAAGTTCTCTAATGCTGCTCCTAACCCTGTAGAGGGGGAGCCCAACATCCTCAGCAATTTTTCCAGGGGTACCTAGTCCTGATTGTAATGCACGCAGCATCTTCGTGCCTGACTCAGTAGGCTTTCCATCAGGGCTAATGCACGCCATATTCACCTCCTTATATACGTCTATAGCTTCTTCTTACACAGATACCAATCAACACATTCATATCCCTGCTTGATCCTCTCCTCAGCCATTTCCTGAGTGTTTGGTGGAGGTATCACTACCATGTCACCCGGTTTCCAGTTAGCCGGAGTAGCCACCGCATTTTTATCTGTAGTTTGCAATGCATCCACTATTCTTAAAATTTCATCCATATTCCTACCAGTTGTCAGCGGATAATAGAGTATTACCCTGATAACCTGGTTAGGGTCTATTACGAACACACACCTGACAGTCTCGGTCTTACTCTGTCCCGGATGAACCATGCCGTACGCCAGAGAAACCTCTTTGTTGAGGTCAGCTATGACGGGAAACGGTATCTTTATCCCTGTTTTCTCCTCTATATTGCGCACCCAGGCAATATGAGAAGACACGCTGTCAACACTCAAGCCCATAAGCTCCACACCACGCTTCTGTAGTTCAGGGTAGATCTGGGCGAAAGCTATGAACTCAGTGGTGCACACAGGAGTAAAGTCAGCAGGGTGGGAAAATAGAATCAGCCAGCTTCCCTTAAAATCCTCAAGTTTAAGCAATCCCTGAGTGGTTACCGCCTTAAAATCTGGTGCCGCCTCACCTAGTCGTGGCATATTGGTTACCTGCTCCTTCACTTCTTCCATTTTATACCTCCTTTTATTAAATTCGCACCCTTTATATTCACCAACCGTCTCTACATATCATCAACCCTCCTTCTGTTTAATAACCCTCATCAAACCTCCAAACAGTTCTCCCACACACCGTGAATGTTACAATAAGCAAGAGCACAAAAGGACTTAAATTGCTCCACGGGGACCTGGAACCGTACATTGGGATTGGTATAGGAAGGTGTAAGGTTGGCTCGACCAAGGTCTATTACCTGTCCATCATTCTTCATACCAAATAGCTCTACCCAGGCAATGTGATGTTCAACAGTATTGGGGTGGGGAGTCTCTTTACCTACCACTACATGCACAATGTCGGCACCTCCCTCACCTCTACCCCTGCCAATCTCGATTATCGGAACATGCTTCTCCCTTCCTTCAGCCTCCTTACTCTTCAGAATATCCCCGAATTTCATTTTTCACCTCCTCTTTTCAGTTTCAGGTATTGCTTCTAATATTCCTTCCAATTGCTCCTTGCTTAAATCTTCTATCACCCTTCACCTCCATCATTCTACTATTTTTTCAAACTCACTCTTTGAGACCCCACATACGGGACATACCCAATCATCTGGTATCTCTTCAAATGGGGTTCCAGGCTCTATATCGCCGTCGGGGTCACCCTTCTCAGGGTCATAAATATAGCCGCACACCAAACATTCATATTTGTCCATTTTCTGACTTTCCTTTCTATACTCTCCAGGTTGTGGGAGCAGCCCTCGGTGTTGTACCACGCTTGACTTCATGGTAGTAGGCATAAGTCATAGGTTCACCGGTTCTAAGTATTTCCGCCTCCACCAGGTTTCCTATGAAGACGGTATGCGTTCCTACATCAACCTCATTAACCACTTCTGCTTCCATGTAGCTCAAGGTATGCTCCATAACTATGGGCGCGCCATTCTTGCCCAGTTCATAAGTCAACGTAGCAAATTTGTCGATGTCCCTCCCAGACTTAAAACCAAAGTTCCCAATAAATCTCAAAGGCGTATCCCGGGATAAAACTGAGACGGTGTACACGCGGCTGTCACGAATAAAACTGTGGGTGAGGTTCTGTTTGTTTATGCTCACCGCAATTGCAGGCGGTTCAGAAGTAACTTGAAATACTGTATTGGCGATTTGCCCATTGAACTTACCTTCTTTGATTGAGGTTATCACATACAGACCATAAGTTATTTGACGTAATGCCTTTAAGTCCATCGCTATACTCCTTGTTATTATGAATAGCACTCACCCCTTTCAGATCAGGCTAACCTTTCTAATTTCACTCCCCCTCCATGCTCTATTTAGGCGCCATCCAGCAAAGTATGCTCTGTCCTTACAAACCAACCCGCTGGATCAGTAAGATATTCATATGCATCAAGAAGGACAAGATGATGTCCTCGCTCTTCGGCGGCCATGGCTTGATAGAACCGCTTCTCAAGAGGAATGGTACTTTGTTCGCTTCGGGAACGATAGAATTCGTAAGTTTTAATCTCCATATCCATTGATGTTTTAATAGCATCCACTTCGGATGCCGCTACTTCAATCTTATTGCCCAGTTCCTTAATTGCTTCTGTAAATATTGACTCAATCCTTTTCCCTTTCCCAGATAACGGTTTCACATCAGGCCAATCCTGACTTCCCTTCAGTGCTTCATATATCTCCTCGAATTTCTTACGGTGACTATCCTCTTCAATAGCTAATGTTTTGAACAGGTCCTTAGATAGCTTATTACCACTTTTCTGACTAGCCTGTTGATAGAACTTCTTGCCATCCACTTCCAACTGGATTGCAAGCTGTAGTGTCTTCACCATCGTTGATGCTTCTGCTGATTCCATTCTTGATTTCCTTCTGTGCTACACAAACAATTTCCTAAAATTAGAAACCTACCATATGAAGAGATAACAGAACACTTCTTGGCCTACAATACATTTAACCAACCCTCTGCTAAAAAAGCAAATACCGCAGTTTGGCTGCTCAGCAATCTAAAAGTTAGAGTTATGTACTATGCTACCTTGCGCTATAAAACTAGACTATGCCTACCGGGTCAACATCCACAGTCCAGCCTGCTGGCAGGGTTATATGTGATAAAACCTGAGAAGGGTCACGACCTCTAAGGATTAACTGCCAGCGATATCTCCCCCTGACCCTGGAAGCAAATGCAGGTGCCGGGCCGATTAGACTCAAGTCATCAATATCCTTGCTCTCTTTTTCAGCAAGTATGGTGTGGCTCATCTTCTCCGCTCCACGACGGCACAGTTCCTCATTGGTATGGGTGTAAACCAGGCGTATGAAGTGACTGAAAGGAGGATAATCATATAGGCGTCGAAATTTTATCTCCTTATTATAAAAACCCACATAGTCATGTCTGGCAGCAGCTTGAATAACATAGTTCTCAGGAGAGTATGTCTGGATGATAACCTTCCCTGCTTTAAGTCCGCGCCCTGCCCTCCCTGCCACCTGGCACAGAAGCTGAAAGGTCCGTTCGCCGGCACGGAAATCAGGAAGAGTGAGCCCAGTATCAGCGCTTATTATCCCGGCCAGGGTCACCTGAGGCAAATCCAGCCCTTTAGCTATCATCTGGGTCCCAATAAGCACATCCGCCTTATGATCACGGAAACTGGTTAACAACTTCTCGTGAGCGTATCTCCTGGTTGTTGCGTCCCTGTCCCAGCGGAGCAGTCTTGCTTCCGGGAAGAGGCGCCTTAGTTCATCAGCTATCCTCTGAGTGCCAATGCCCAGGAACTTAAGACGATAACTGAAACACTGAGGGCAGGCTTGAGGCACTGGAATGGCATAGTGGCATCGATGACAGATAAGTCTTTTCTCCTCTGAATGGTAAGTAAGAGCTACAGAGCAACGCGGGCAACGAAAGACAAATCCACAATCACGGCACTGAATAAAAGTGGCCGTGCCCCGACGATTGAGAAAAAGAATCACCTGCTCACACCGTGACAGAGTTTCTCTCATAGCAGACAAGAGGACCCGGCTAAACAAGCAAGTATTTCCAGCTTTAAGTTCCTCCCTCAAATCTACGATGCTTACTTCAGGAAGAGGTGAGTAGCTATATGAAGGACGGCAAGCCAATCCATCACCATCCTCTGTACGGAAGGGTGTGTGAGGTATAATTCTCTCCTTCAGTTCTAACAGGTGATATTTACCCAGTTGCGCTTTGTGGTAACTATCAATATCCGGCGTAGCACTACCCAGTATAACAGCAGCACCACCAAGCTGAGCCAGCCTGAGAGCCACATCTCGAGCATGATAGCGAGGAGACTTATCCTCCTGTTTATATGTCCACTCATGTTCTTCATCAACGATAATAAGACCAAGGTTGGGCAGGGGGGCAAATAAAGCACTTCTCGGCCCGATAACCACATCGCACTTCCCCTCCTTTATCCAGTGCCACTCATCGAGCTGCTCGCCCGGTGAAAGACCACTGTGAAGTATCCCCACCCTCCCAGGGAAACGGCTGGCAAACCTCTCCACTGTCTGTGGAGTGAGAGCAATTTCGGGTACAAGGCAAATACCCTGTTTTCCCATAGCAATAATCTCACTCAGAGCTCGCAAATAAATCTCGGTCTTCCCACTGCCGGTAACACCGAAGAGCAGGAAAACAGGTGGCAACCCGGACTGCTTCACTTCTCCCGTGATGACATGATGGATTGATTCCCAGGCAGCTTGCTGAGCCGGGGTAAGAAGCGGCGGCAAAGCAGGTTCAAGTTTAAGATGAGATAATGGATCACGCCTGACGTTAACAGGCTCTACAAGAATTATATTACGCTTTTTTAAAACCCTGACAGTTTCAGGAGAGCAATTACAATGTTCCCTGACCTCACTAATAGAAACTGGTTGAGCCTGTTTACTTAAAAATTCCAGAAGTGCCGCTTGTTTATTGGCCCTGGTTTCCCTCAGTCGAGTGATTTCTCCCCGAATCACCTCTGTGCTGGCAGCTATCCTGATATAAGGAACCGTTTTGGGCTTTGCTTTAGCCTTCCCCAATTCCTGATTCTTGACTATTAAATGGTACCGAAGAAGCTGGCTGGTGATTCGCTCGGTTTTCAGTCCCCCGAATTTCTTCTCCAGTTCCCTTAAGCTTACCTTCCCCTTCTGTCCTATGAGACGAAGAACCTGTGTTTGCTCTGAAGTGAGCGAAGGCAGGCTTTCCTGAGGAGTTGTTAATTGGAAATGGGTTACCAGCTTACGCTCAAAGGCAGGAGGCAGCATCAAGGCAATAGCATCAAACAAAGGAGAAAAATAATACCGACTTATCCATCGTGCAAGTTCAATTTGTGCAGGGGTGAGTAAAGGATAGTCGGTAATAGTGCTGCTTATTTCTTTGGTTACTTCGACTGACGGATGGTCGCTTAACTCTGTGACAATACCCTGAGCAATTCTGGTTCCAAAAGGAACCCACACTGCCTGCCCTGCACTAATATTTTGTTGAGGTGGAATAGAATAGCAGAAGGTGGAACGGCTTCCGGGGAAATCAACCGCTACCTCAGCATACCTCATTTAAGGTTCTTGCGGAGGTTCTTCTTCCTCCTCTTGAGGCACAGCTTGCTCGTTTAATTTATGCGGTCTTTCTGTAAGCCGAGTCTGCTTAGCACTAAGCCCACGCATATAGTAAAGTTTAGCCCTGCGCACTTTACCATGCTTGATTACTTCTACACCCTGAATTACAGATGACTGGAAGGGGAAGGTACGCTCTACCCCAATGCCGTAAATTACCCGCCTCACAGTGAAGCTACCACCATCGACACCTTTTTTAATCCTGATTACCATCCCCTGGAAATGCTGAAGACGTTCCTTATCCCCCTCGGTACTCTTTAAACTGACCTTGACCGTGTCACCAGGGGAAATCTGAGGGATATTGGGATTTATCTTGGGTGCAACAAGCTCTCTGACATCCATTCTTTCTCCTCGTCTGCAAGAGTTATTTTTTCTATAAGATCAGGGCGCCGCTTCGCTGTTCTCAAAAGAGACTGACAGCGTCGCCAGCGCGCAATCTCGCCATGATTCCCCGAGACTAAAACTTGAGGTACTGACCAACCTCTATATACTCGAGGCCTCGTGTATTGGGGATATTCCAGTAACCCATCACTATGGGAATCGTTATTTACTGACATGGGCGAGCCAAGTACTCCTGGTATAAGCCTGACTACAGCATCCACAATCACCATGGCAGCTAATTCCCCGTTACTGAGAACATAATCACCTATGCTGATTTCGTCAGTAGCCAGGTGCTCATGCACTCTCTCATCTATACCCTCATAATGCCCGCAAATCAACATAAGGTGAGTATGAAGAGCCAGTTCTTGAGCAACCTGCTGGGTAAAAAGCCTGCCCTGAGGTGTGAGCAATATGACAGGGATTTCACCTGTGTCAAACTGCTGCTTTACCGCTTCTGTCGCCTGAAAAACAGACTCAGCCTTGAGCACCATTCCAGGACCACCTCCATAAGGATAATCATCTACCGTATGGTGTTTATCATGAGTGTAATCCCGTATATTATGGGTCACGATGTCAACCAGCCCTCTCTCTTTGGCTCGTTTGATAATACTTTGCTCCAAAGGAGAGACGAACATTTCAGGGAAAAGACACAGTATGTCAATACGCATAATAACCTCTGGATAACAAATCTAACGGCTGCTTAATCTTATCATACGGGGGACGGTAATAAAAGTTGAGTCCTCGTCCACATGATTAGTGACACTCTGCCTCATCTACTGTCGTTGCGAGGGGCCAGCCCTACTGTCATTGCGAGGGGCGCTAGCCCCGAAGCAATCTCATCCCGACTTTCCACCGAGATTGCCACGCTGCGCTCGCAATGACAGGGTAGAGAGCGGCTGGCAGCAATGCAGTACATTAAAAGACAGTACTTTAGTAACTTTATCACCAGCAATCAAGGCAAAATTTAACAAAATCTATAAAAAGTGCCAAAAAGACTTGACAAAATATAAACTAGTAGTTTACTCTATGGTAGTGGGGAAAAGTGGGGGAAAAGGGTAAATTTTACCAAATATGGGGGGTGCGATATGTTTTTTGGTGAATATCAATACAGAGTGGATGAAAAAGGAAGGGTACCTCTGCCACCCAAATTCAGACGGGAAATTAAAGATGCTGCGATATTAACTAAAGGAACGGAGAAATGCATCACTGTTTATCCTGTGGCTGAATGGAAAAGGCTGGCTGAAAGACTGTCTTCCAAAGTAGTATCTTCCGTCAGCCAGAGGAAACTGAATCGTGCTATCTTCGGCTCCGCTTTCAGCACCACCTTTGATGGGCAGGGCAGAATGACATTGCCATTACCTTTACGAGACTATGCTCAGCTCGGCGATACTATAGTTATTGTTGGCATCAACAATTGTGTGGAACTATGGAATGAGGAACTGTGGAAAGCCGAGAAAGCATCGGCTGAAGAGCAGGCAGCCCAGATAATGGAGGATCTGGGGGCACAATGATAAGCATGACTATGTCTTTGCCTACACATATACCTGTTTTACTCAGTGAAGCAGTAGATGGACTGCAAGCCCGGTCCGGGGGCTATTTTATTGACTGCACAGTGGGTTTAGGCGGACACTCCGCCGCCATTTTAGAAAGAATTTCACCTGATGGCAAACTGCTTGGTATCGATAGTGACCCCGAGGCTATCAAAGTAGCCAGAGCAAAGCTTCGCGACTACAGCGAAGCAGTTACCCTGGTCAATGATAATTTTACCAATCTGGATGCCATCTGTAATAAATTGAATTTCCATCCAGTTGATGGCATTCTTTTCGACCTTGGCGTATCCTCCATGCAACTGGATACAGCCCAACGTGGTTTCAGCTTTCAACATGATGCTCCTCTCGACATGCGTTTCGACCCACAGCAAGAGCTAACTGCCTGTGATATCGTCAATACCTTCTCTGAGCAGGAGCTAGCCCGTATCATCCAAGAATACGGAGAGGAACACCGCTACCGGCGGATAGCTCAGAATATCGTGCATAGCCGCCCCATTACATCTACTTCACAACTTGCTCATATAGTGGAGCAGGTTCTCGGTCGCCAGCATACCAGAATCCACCCGGCTACCAGGACATTTATGGCGCTTCGCATTGCCGTCAATAGTGAGCTGCAGAACCTGAGAGTGGCTCTGGAACAAACTATTGACCTCCTTGGTTTTCGGGGCAGACTGGTGGTAATCAGTTACCACTCACTCGAGGACCGTATAGTCAAGGAATTCATGCGGCGCGAAGCCAGTAGCTGCTTGTGTCCGGCAGAAACGATAATATGCCGCTGTGGGCATGTAGCCTCCCTGAAGATTATCTCGAGGAAGGTTATTAAGCCCACCCCGTTGGAGATAGAATCCAACCCACGTAGCCGCAGCGCTAAATTGAGAATAGCCGAACGACTTTAGTAAACCGACATATTTGCAGTAACAAGGAGGTGAAAATGTCAAAGAAAATTATTGCAGCTATAGATGTAGGCACAACTAAGATAGCTACCATTGTAGCTAACGTAAGGTCATCAAATGATATTGAAATTTTGGGGGTGGGAGTAGTTCCCAGTCACGGTCTGCATAAAGGTATTGTAGTCAATATGGATGAAGCTAAATCATCTATTGCCAGCTCAATACAGGAGGCTCAAAGAATTAGTGGTACCAGAATAGAGTCCGCCTGTGTAGGAGTTACTGGCAGGCATATAAGCAGCCTCAACAATCGAGGAGTGGTGGCTATTCCTCGCAATGACCGGATGGTTCGCCCCCAAGACCTTAAAAGAGTATTAAATGCGGCTCGTTGTATCCCCGTTCCTGAAGGAAAGAAATTGCTTCATGCTATTCCCCGTTACTATACACTGAATGGCGAAGAAAGAGTCAAACAGCCAGTAGGTATGCACGGCACCAGATTAGACGTTGAAACCCACATTATTACTGCTTCAATATCTTCAGTACAAAATCTGGTTAAGTGCATTCGCAGTGTCGGCATTGACGTCGAGGATTTAATCCTGGAGCCTCTGGCTAGTGGGGAGGCAGTGTTAACCAAGGAAGAGAGGGACACAGGTGTTATCATGGCCGATATCGGCGGTGGCACAACAGATCTAGCCGTTTTCAGGGATGGCAGCATCTACCACACAGCAATTATTCCAGTGGCTGGTTACCAGATAACCACTGATCTTTCCATCGGCCTGGGCTTACCTTTTAACATAGCTGAGAAAATGAAGAAGGCATATGGTAACGTAACGCCAGGGTTAGAATTTAGCAAGGATGTCACTGCATCAGGCTTGGAGAATGGTCATAGTGCCTCTTATCGTGAACTGTGCGATATTATTCACTCTCGAATGGAGGAATTGTTTGAGCTCATGCTCCTGGAATTGCCCACCACCGACTATCAGATGTTAGCACCTTGCGGCTTAGTGCTTACTGGCGGCACGTCCAATTTAACTGGTCTCGATGAGTTAGGGAAATCAGTATTACGAATTCCAGTGCGGACTGGCCAGCCTTTAGGTGCAAGCATATATGGCATCACTGATGTTCTTCATAATCCGGCTTATGCTACTACCACCGGACTGATTCTGTGGCAAGCGAGAGACAGAGAAAAGTCAGCCTGGCAGGTAAAGAGAGGTGGCGTTTTAGGAGGTTTTGTTCACCTGTTTAGAAAGATGTTTCGTAGTTAAAATAATAGACAGACTCAACCGTTTCTTAGAAAGGAGGTCAAAATGTCAAAAACAATTTTCACTCCTGCACCGGCAAAAATCAAGGCTTTAGGTATTGGTGGTGGTGGCTGCAATGCCATCAGTCGCATGGTCCGCGAGGGTATTAGGGGTGTTGACTTCATAGCCATGAACACAGATGCTCAAGCACTGGCACTGACCGAAGCCCCCACACGCATCCAACTGGGTGAAAAGTTGACCAGAGGTCTGGGAGTTGGCGGTGATCATCGCTCTGGATCCAAAGCAGCCGAGGAAAGCCGTCAGACAATCGAAGAGCTCATCGAGGGAGCCGATATGGTATTCGTCAGCGCTGGTATGGGTGGCGGTACAGGCACCGGTGGCATCCCTGTTGTGTCTCAGATAGCCAAGGAATCCGGCGCTCTTACCATTGGTGTAGTTACTAAACCTTTCTCCTTTGAAGGTGGACATCGATCTGAAGTAGCTGAAGAAGGCATACTTAATCTGAGTGATAAGGTAGATACACTGATTATCATACCCAACGACCGTCTTCTGCATCTCTGTGATGCCAAGACAACTGTTGATAGCGCCTTTAAATTGGCTGATGACGCCCTTCTCCTGGGAGTACAGGCTATCTCCGAGGTTGTTACTGTTCCCGGTTTAATCAACCTTGACTTTGCTGACATTAAATCGGTAATGAAGGATTCCGGTCCAGCATGGATGTCTGTGGGAAAAGGCAGCGGTCAGAACCGAGCTGCCGAAGCTGCCAAGTCCGCTCTAGCCAGCCCATTGCTTGATGTTTCCATAAAGGGATCTAAAGGCGTGCTGTTCAACATCACCGGCGGCTCAAGCCTCACTCTTTTTGAGTGCAATGAAGCAGCTCAGGTTATCAGTGAGGCAGTTGACCCCAGAGCCAACATTATCTTTGGGGTAGTCTTTGACTCCAAGATGGATGGCGAAATTAAAATCACTGTCATCGCTACCGGATTCAGCAGTCAGTATGGCAAAGGATCACCTAATTTAGAGGAACTTCGCCGGTTGATAAAAGGCGGTGGTGATACCCTTGATGTTCCTTCTTTCCTGCGCCGCTCTCAGCGACACCCCACCTCACAACTAGTAGATTCGCTTAAGGGCAGGACAGAGGTCACACCACAACCAGCCAGAATTTCCTGGCAATAAAGCCTGAAAAAAAGGGCTGTGTAGTAGCACAGCCCTTTTTTTCCCTTGTTTTTTACTACATATAGTGATATAATTCTCCTAAACCACAATTTCTGGAGGAGGCCTATGCAGTGTCCCTACTGCGGTGGAACAGACTCGAGCGTAATAGATTCCCGTCCCGGAGATGAAGGGGTGAGGCGGCGAAGGAGATGCCTTGCTTGTGGTGCTCGCTTCACAACTTATGAGCGTGTGCAGTCTCATAACATTTTTGTAGTCAAAAAGGATGGCCGGCGTGAAGAATTTAACAGGGACAAACTCTCCTCTGGAATCCGTAAAGCTTGCGAGAAACGCCCTCTGCCTATAGGGATTATTGATAAGCTTATAGACAGTATAGAAACCGAACTCTATCACTCGGGCAAGGTTGAAATGTCCAGCACCATTATTGGTGACCTGGTTATGCAAGAACTGGAGAAGCTGGACCATATAGCTTATATTCGCTTTGCCAGTGTTTACCGCGAATTTGCTGATATTGGCGTTTTAAAACAGGTGGTAGACAGCTTGGCGGAAGAGGAAAAGTCAACGCCGGTATCAAACCAGTTACCATTACTACCTTCTCATGTAGTGAATCACCTGGTCGGTCATAAGAGGAAGTAAAGATGGCTAAGTCTGGTAGAAATAACAGCCGGGGCAAATCTATCAATCGGGATAAGATAACTCAAGCTGTTTTTACCGCCGCTGAATCCACTGGCAGGATCGATAGGACACTGCTGGAGAAGTTTACAGAGCAAGTAATCCAAAAGCTTGAAGCAGCTAATAAACCTTTGCCGGGCATGGAGGAGTTCATTTCACCTCAACCTGTTTATCCTATTTCTTCTTCTCAACTTCAAGCCATGGTTAGTAAAGTAGTAACTGCAGATGAATTTTCTCCTCAAGCGAGCAGCCAGATAATTTCCGGCATCGAACTGAGCGATAATTCCCTAAGAGTTTTGAAGAGAAGATATCTGGAAAAGAAGGAGAAGGGTGAGGTTATTGAAACGCCGCAGGACTTGTTTCGCCGTGTAGCCAGGCATATTGCCTCAGCCGAAATTCCTTATGCCCCCGGTGCAGACGTTTCGTCCATAGAAGAGACATTTTATCAATTAATGGCAAACCTGGAATTCCTGCCTAATTCTCCTACATTAATGAATGCCGGGCGAGAATTAGGGCAACTGTCAGCTTGTTTTGTTCTTCCTATCGAAGATTCAATGGAATCAATTTTTCAGGCTGTAAGATACACAGCCTTAATTCACAAAAGCGGTGGAGGCACTGGTTTTTCCTTTTCACGACTCAGACCAGAGAAAGACGGGGTTGGCTCTACAGGCGGCATTGCCAGTGGTCCTCTTTCCTTTATGCGCGTTTTTGATGTTACTACCGATGTTATAAAGCAAGGTGGTATGCGTCGCGGAGCTAATATGGCGATCCTAAATGTCGACCACCCTGACATCCTAAAGTTCATTACAGCCAAGGAGGATAATGCCACCCTAACTAACTTCAACTTATCGGTAGCAGTAACCGATAACTTCATGGAGGCAGTGGAAAAAGAAACCGATTACAACCTGGTCAATCCCCGAACTGGAAAGGCAGTCGGTAAACTTAATGCCAAAGAGGTATTCGACAAGATAGTTGATATGGCTTGGCGCACCGGTGATCCAGGAATCGTGTTTCTGGATGAAATAAACAGACATAACCCAACACCGAAATTGGGTAAAATAGAAAGCACCAACCCTTGTGGGGAACAACCCTTGCTTCCCTTCGAGTCATGCAACCTAGGCTCTATAAACCTATCCAAAATGGTGGTTTGCAAGGATAATCACTCCGAGATTGACTACGCCAAGTTATCTCAAACAGTTAAACTGGGAGTCCGCTTCCTCGATGATGTTATCGATGTTAACCAGTTTCCTTTGCCCGAAATAGCTGAAATAACACAAGCCACCAGGAAAATCGGACTGGGAGTGATGGGTTTTGCTGATATGTTGATCCAACTTGGCATTCCTTACGACAGTGAACAAGCTCTCATCACGGCTGAAGAGCTGGTGCACTTCATATCTGATAAGGCAAATAAAGCTTCAATAGAGCTAGCCGAAGAAAGGGGTGTTTTTCCTGCTTTTGAAGGGAGTGTCTATGATGCACCAGGCGGTCCCCGGTTTCGAAATGCATCCAGGACAACAATCGCTCCTACAGGTAGCCTGAGCATAATTGCCAACTGCTCCAGTGGCATCGAACCGATCTTTGCCCTGAGCTATGTGCGCCATATCCTCGACGGTGAGGAATTTGTAGAAGTAAACCCCTACTTTGAACAAGCTGCTCAAAAAGGGAATTTCTATTCTCCAGAGTTGATGCGTAAGCTAGCCGAAGGAGGAAAGCTACAGAATATGGAGGATATCCCTGAGGAAATAAAGAGGCTCTTTGTCTCTGCCCATGATATATCCCCAGAATGGCATGTCAAGATGCAAGCTGCTTTTCAGAAATTTATTAATAGCGCTGTTTCCAAAACAGTCAATTTCCCGAATAAGGCAACACCTGAAGATATCGCCATGGTATATATGTTGGCTTACCATGAGAGCTTAAAAGGGATAACTATTTACCGTGATAGAAGTAAGGAAAGTCAGGTTCTTACCATAGGCAAGAGAGAAGAAAAGACTGAAAGCAAACTGGTTCCCAGAAAAAGACCCAAGGTTACCAGAGGAATAACCGAGAGAGTAACTACTGGATGTGGTTACATATATGTAACGGTAAATTTTGATAAACAAGGCATAGCCGAAGTCTTTAGTATCCTGGGAAAAGCCGGAGGCTGTGCTGCAGCCCAATTAGAGGCAATCTGTCGCCTCATCTCAATATCTTTACGAGCGGGAGTGGATCTGAATTCTATAGTAAGACATTTGCACGGTATCCGCTGTCCGTCTATTGCCTGGGAGCAAAGACATGCCGTTTTATCCTGCTCCGATGCTATTGCCAGCGTATTACAGAAATATATCAAAGAAGGGAAAGAGGAGAGTACCAGCAGTCTTAATAAATCTGAATCAGTCAGGAGTTCGGCAGGACAGTGTCCCGAGTGTGGCGGGCTTTTAATATACCAGGAAGGCTGCAACATCTGTCCCAGTTGCGGCTTCACTAAATGCGAGTAGGCTGGTAGGGAAAAATGGGTACGAGAGGCAGTTATTATCTGGCTCTAAAGCAGATAGCTAAAGCCGCCAATTCAGATCTCACTTTAAGAAGGATTTGCAATTCCATCGCAAAAAGCACCACAAAGGCCATAGGAGCAAAGGGTTGTCGTGTTCTGTTCCTTGACTACCAAAAGGAATACCTGATCACTATAGGTGCTCATGGGCTTAGCGATCTCTATCTCAGGAAAGGACCACTTAATGCTCGCAAGAGCCTTCCCGAAATTCTCAACGGTAAAGTGGTGGTAATTCCCGATGCCACCAAGGATGAACGAGTCCAACACCCCCAAATAGCAGAATCACAAAAAGTATGCTCTGTGCTGGGAGCTCCTATACTTAAACAAGATGAGGTTATCGGTGAAATCAGGGTGTATACCCATGAACCTCACCAGTTCTCAGAGGCTGACAGAAGCTTCCTAACCAGTACTGCTAATATTAGCGCTGTCCTCCTGGAAAGAGCAGAGCTGCGCCAATTAATGGAAAAAGGTAACAAGGATAGTAGAACGCAAGTGAGATTGGTTCAAGCGCCTCACTTGCCGGCGGTATCGCTGAGACCTATAGAGTTCGCTCACCCCAGCGAGCAAGAGTTTGCCAAGCTTCTGGACTTCTATTGTCTTGAGTGGCTTTATGAACCTCGCTCCTTCCCTCTCCGGTGGGAGACTGGTGAGATAGCTGAGATGTTCACCCCTGATTTCTATTTGCCTGAACTTGACCTTTATATTGAGATTACCACATTAAAGCAAAACCTGATAACAGATAAAAACCGTAAGTTACGTCAGCTCAAAGAACTCTATCCTGAGATAAATATCAAACTCCTCAATAAAAACGACTTTATCAAATTGCTGGCTAAATATGGTTATGGCCCCTTATGCGAAGCCAAGGTGGAAGGAGTCAGTCGAATTCTTTACAGCCACAGTCAAATTCAGAGAAGGGTGAGAACTTTAGCCAGGCGCATCTCTCGTGATCATACTGGTCGTCGGTTAGTCATGGTCGGTATACTAAAGGGAGTTGTTTGCTTTATGACTGACCTGATGCAGCATATTTCTCTTCCAACCACACTCGAATTCATGGCTATCTCTTACTACGGTGGTGATGATGATGAGCAAGTAGTTAAAATAACGAAAGACCTTGACAGCAGCATAACAGGAAAACATGTATTAATGGTCGAGGATATTGTAGATACCGGCATGACACTAAATTATGTCCTCAACTACCTTTCAACACGCAATCCGGCTTCTCTCCATGTCTGCACCTTGCTTGATAAGAGAGCACGCCGTTTGATAAATGTACCTCTCAACTACATAGGCTTTGAAATTCCTGATGAGTTTGTAGTTGGATATGGCTTAGATTATAAGGGAGAGTATCGAAATCTCCCCTTTATTGGCATACTCCACCCTGAATTAATTAGAGACTAAACAGAGTTATTTACAATCGCTACTTGCCCTCCAACACCTTACAATGTTCAACATGGAGTAAATCAAGAAAACACAGAATCTATTAAAAAAAACGCCCCAAGTAACCTCCCTCACCCTTGGTTCTGAGGCCCTCCCACCTTACTGCTTCCACCTACCTTGCGCTTGGTTTTTACCCCTCACGCCTTTCAGCTTCAGCTTAACCAGTGTTTAGCTTCCTCTTCCACCAAGCTTCAGCTCGATTACTTGGAGCGATAATAATGCTATCATACCCCTTAAAATTTGTCAAATTTTTTATTTCCTGGTCGCTATTTGCAGAGTGCTATCACAGCCAGATTGTGGTAGCACTCTGCTTCATATGTTATGATATCTTGATGAGAGTGCAGCGCATGGAAAAAATTGACCATCTAGACAATTTGAAAGTTACAGTTCTGGCAGAGGATTCTGTCTCTTTCGATAGCTCGTACTTAGGGCAGCATGGAGTTTCCTTTCTACTTGAAGCAACAAGAGGTACGGACATAAAAAGGATCCTGGTCGATGTAGGCCAAAATTCAGCAGCTCTGCTTAGTAACATGAAACTCATGAATATCTCCCCATCAACTATCAATACTATCGTTCTAACTCACTGCCACTATGATCATACCAGGGGGATAGTGAATATGCTCAGGGAAATCGGGAAGGAAGGTATCCCCATATATGCTCATCCTGATATCTTCCGACCTAATTTTGTCATTGATACTTATTTTAGGCATGTGGGTATTACGCCAGAAGATTCTAAGGAGAACATAGAGAAAACCGGTGGCTGTCTTTTTCTGGCCAAGGAACCCCTTATGATAATGCCCGGAATTATGACCACCGGTGAAGTAGAAAGACAAACTGAGTTTGAAGAGGTTGGAATAAAACTACAAACAATAGAAAAAGGCAGCGTCGTAGATGACCAAATGCTGGATGACACCTCTGTTATAGCAAATGTCAAGGACAAAGGGCTGGTAATTGTAACCGGTTGCAGCCATGCTGGAATAGTCAATATTGTAAAGCAGGCAGTAGAATTAACCGGTTGCCAGAAGATAGTGGCCATCATTGGTGGTTTACATCTAATAGGAGCGTCTGATATCAGGCTAAAGAGAACAGTCGAGGAGCTCTCTAAATTTAATATAGGGCAGATATGCGCAGGGCACTGCACCGGATTCAAAGCACAGGTTGAGCTCTATCTCACGTTCAAGGAAAAATTCTCGCCGCTACATACCGGCATGCAATTTGATATTTAACTCCAGTATCTCCCTTGGAGCATTCACAGATTCACCAGTTAGTCTACATCTATATTAGCTCATGCAATCCCCCTTCATACACCAGCAATTTGAGCAAGGTTACTTCGTCTTACGATGTATTGACATAGGTAGATTAACATACTTAAAATAAGTGATACCTAGTTCACGGAGGCTTCTACATGGTAACTACGAACGGTCAATCAGTAAGGGTAGCTGTAGATGCAATGGGAGGGGATTACGCCCCTCAGGAAATAGTCAAGGGAGCAATTCAGGCAGCCAGTGAGGGTGGAATCGAGGTCATACTGGTAGGGTCTGAGGACACTATTCACAGTGAACTTGCCAAGCATGATGCTTCCCGCCTTCTAATAAATGTGGTAAATGCCAGCGAGGTAATACGAGATGGTGAGTCCCCTGTAGCAGCGCTACGTCATAAGCCTGATGCCTCTGTGCCGGTAGCTATGCGGTTGGTGAAGGAAAATAAAGCTGATGCGGTGGTGAGCATGGGGCATACAGGCATGGTAATGGTGAGCGCTGTGGAAACCCTGGGAAGATTACCTGGTATAAAACGACCGGCCGTTGGTGGACTCTGCTTTCCCACTGGTCCCAATACGGTGATGTTCGACATGGGCTCAAATGTCGATTGCAAGCCACACGATTTGCTAAATTTCGCTGTTATCGGCTCTGCCTACGCCCGAAAGATGCAAAACATCAGCAACCCTACAGTCGCCCTTCTCAGCAACGGTGCTGAGGAAGGGAAGGGCAATAAATTGACGAAGGAGGCTTACCAGCTTTTCAAACAAAGCGACCTTAACTTTATCGGAAACGTAGAGGGCCACGATATTACCAGGGGAAGTGCAAATGTCATCGTATGCGATGGATTTACCGGAAATGTACTGGTTAAATTTTGCGAAGGGTTGGGTGACCTCATCATCAAACGATTAAACGGCACCCTGGATAAGCGGCTACCAAAGGAGGATCTCGACGCCATCAGTAACGAACTGTTTAACCTGACGCATATAGCCGACGTAAATGGCGGAGGATTGATTTACGGCGTTGATGGAGTGGTATGGATTGGGCATGGCCGCTCCAAAGCCCCACAACTGGCTATGTCCATTCACCAGGCGAAGCTGGCCGTTGAAAGAAAGCTGATAGAAACACTGAGAGAGGAGCTTGCCAAGATGGAGAAATCGGTATCGCAATAACAACTCGTTAACCATTAGATTTCTGACGGAAAGGAGTAATAATAAAGGTAGCAAGAGAAACGAGTGCTAGAATTGTTATCGGCTATGAGGGAACGGAGATAGAAGTCTGGAAAAATACCAGAAGTATAAAGTATAATTTAAGGAGGTGAAACATGACAGTGGCAGTTATTGTTGACAGCAGCTCTGCTATTACTAAAGAAGTAGCAGAGGCATATCATATTCGCGTTGTCCCGTTGCATCTGATGTGGGATGACGAGGAATATGCCGATTGGGTGGACATGAATCCAGAGGAATTTTATGCTAGATTAAAGACGGCAAAGACCTGGCCGACTACCAGTGGTTCTGTTCAGGGAGAATTCCTCAATGCTTTTGAAGAACTGAAAGGAAAGTTCGATGGCGTGGTTGCCATCACACTCAGTCCCGATACCCCCTCGGCGGGTTATCGCTCTGCCATCATGGCAAAGGACATGATTGAAGGGTTTCCCGTTGAGGTTGTGGATTCCCACTTCACTGTAGTAGCCGAAGGTTTAGTGGCTACCGCCGCCTCCAAGGTTGCTGAGTCCGGCGGGAGTCTGGAGGATGTAGTCAAAGCAGCCCAGAGCGTTATCCCCAAGATGAACCTCTTTTTCAATGTGGGCTCAATAAGTTACTTCCTGAAGGGTGGGCGTATCGTTGAATCACAGATAGATTCAAAGGAAGATAGTCATATCATAACCGTCAAAGAAGGAAAGATTACACCCTTTGAAAAATATGCTACCCGCGAAGAGGCACGTAACCGCCTCAGAGAACTATTGAAGGAAAGAGCCAGGAAAGATACCCCTCTTCATGCCGCGGTTTTTCATGCCGCAGCAAGGGAAGACGCTGAAGAATTCAAGAAGGAGATAGCATCTCAATACCACTGTGCCGAACTCTGGATAGGTGAAGCCGGGCCAGTAGCCGCAATTCACTTGAGCCCGGATTCGCTGGGGCTCGCTTTCTATAATGAGTAAACAAGGAGATACTCTTTGTCACAACAAGAAAAGGAAATTGACGGCCAGGATTTAAAGGAGGCACTGGAAGCCGCCCAGGTATGCCTGAAGAAACACATAGAGGAGGTTAACATACTGAATGTGTTCCCCGTCCCTGATGGCGATACCGGGATAAACATGTTCCTGACCATGAAGGCAGCGGTTGAGGCCACGAAGAAATCCGAGGCTGCCGATTTGTCCTCGGTCTCCACTGCAGCAGCCAGGGGTGCCTTACTGGGAGCCAGAGGTAACTCTGGTGTTATCCTGTCGCAAATATTGAGAGGCATAGCCAGAGGAATAGGAGAGAGAAAGAGGTTTTCCTCCATTGATTTCGCCAACGCTCTCCATATCGCCTCAGAGCAGGCCTATAAAGTCATGGCCAACCCAGTGGAGGGCACCATGCTCACCGTCATCAGGGAAGCTTCTGAAGCTGCCTCCAGAACAGCCCAAATGGGTGCCGATTTTAAACGCACTATCAGCTCTGTCGTTTCACAGGCAAAAGAAACAGTGAAGAAAACACCGGATATGCTACCCGTGCTGAAAGAAGCCGGGGTAGTAGACGCTGGAGCTAAAGGGCTATACTATGTCTTCAAAGGCATGAAAAGTGCAATCCATAAAAAGCGTTTCAAAGCGGAGATTGTAGAGGAGAACCCCAAGGTATCCTCCCCCAGGCAGAAAGATAGGGTCTATGGGTTTGATGTTCAGTTTATAATACAGGGCGAGAACTTGCCATTTGAAGAAATACGAAACAGAGTCAATGCGTCCGGTGAATGCCCACTGGTGATTGGAGATGAGAGCCTCATAAGAGTACATGTGCATACCCAGAACCCTGACGACATACTGAACTACGCCCGCAGCAAAGGAACACTGCAAGATATCCTAATTGAAGATATGGACCAGCAGGTTCAGGAAAAGATAGAGAAAGAAAGTAACAGGAAATAGCAGATTCGCACCCGTGAATTCCGGTACACAGGATAGGGAAATAAAAAGAAACTATAAGCTATGAGAAAAATTTGTGGAGGTGAGTAATGACAGTTGCCATAGTTACTGATAGTGTGGCTGATATACCAGCGGATTTGGCTGAAGAACTGGGGATTACCATCATACCTTTTCATGTACAGATCGGTAAAAAAAGCTACCCTGACAACGCTGACCTGGACATGAATGAGTTCTACCGCAGGTTGGACAGTGCAGACTATCCCAGAACATCAATGCCCAGTCTGGGTGAGTTTATAGCTCTATACGAGGACCTTGCCCAAAAAACCGACGAGATACTTTCCGTGCATGTTAGCTCAGGGATAGACGCGACATGCGATACTGTTAGGGCAGCAGTCAGGGAGATTAAAAATTGCCACATCGAAGTGATTGATTCACAAAGCGCTTTAATGGGTATGGGCCTCCTGGCGATAGAGGCAGCGCAGAGAGCTAAGGAAGGCATGGGCTTAAACGAGCTGGCTGATATGATACGTAAACTTGTCCCCCGCTGCCATATACTTGTGACATTCGATACTATCAAATACGTTATTCGCGCGGGGCATGGCAGTCAAACCCTCAAGGCGCTTCTCGTTTCAACCCTGAGAATAAAACCACTGGTCGAAATTAAGGGGCAAATTCTGCCATTCGGCAAAGCATTCGGGCGTGCCAGAGCCATCAATGCCCTGTGCGAACATGCTACCAGCTTTTCGCATCCCCGGAGCCTGGCGGTAGAGTATGCCACCGATATTGAAGAGGCAAAAGCACTGGCGGAGCGCCTGGGAAAGATGTTTCCTGGAGTTCCAGTATATACAGCCAGGATCAGCCCCGTAGTAGGTGCACATGGTGGACCTGGCACACTGAGTGTATCAATATTGGAAGAGTGAAACAGGGAGACATTCCATGCTAGCGAATGAAATAGGACTTAGCGGTCAAGACTTAAAAAGAGCACTGGAAAAAGCCAAGTTATACCTGGAGAAACACATAGACGAGGTCAATGATTTGAATGTCTTTCCCGTTCCCGATGGCGATACCGGCATAAATATGTTTCTGACCATGGAGTCAGCGGTGGCAGCCATAGAGAATTCCAAGGATACATCTGCTGCCGCGGTCTCCTCAGCGGCAGCCAGAGGGGCTCTTATGGGCGCCAGGGGCAACTCCGGCATTATCCTGTCGCAAATATTGGGAGGTATCGCCAAAGGACTGGAAGATAAGTACACCTTTTCCTTTCATGATTTCGCCAATGCCCTTACTATCGCCTCAGAGCAGGCATACCAAGTCGTGGCCAATCCTGTAGAGGGAACCATACTCACCGCCATCAGGGAAGCTTCCGAGACAGCCTCCCTGATAGTCAAGAGAGGCACCAGTTTTACACATGCCATATGCTCGGTAGTCACACAGGTAAAGAGGACAGTAAAGAAAACGCCGGATATGCTTCCCGTGCTGAAAGAGGCTGGAGTGGTAGATGCCGGAGCCAAGGGACTATACTATTTCTTCAAAGGTATAGAGCGTGCCGTCTGTAGAAAGTATGCCGAGCCAGGGATTGCTAAGACCACTCGGCAAGTCACCACCAACACGGAAAATGAAAGAACCTACGGTTTCGATGTCCAGTTTATGATACAGGGTGAAAACCTGCCATTCAAGGAAATACGAAACAAAGTCGCAGCTTCTGGTGAATGCCCTCTGGTGGTTGGAGACGAGAGCCTCATAAGGGTTCATGTACATACTCTGAACCCCGACGACATACTGAACTATGCTCACAGCAAAGGTACGCTAAAAGATATTGTGGTTGAGGACATGGACTTACAGGTCCAGGAGCAGATAGAGAGAAAAGTCTAGAGATGAGTGAAAAAAATAAAAGAAGAGTAGTTGTTACCGGCATTGGTGCCGTTACTCCCTTAGCTGTGGGTGCCGAGCAATCATGGCAATCCCTGTGCCAGGGGAAATCGGGAGTGGCAAGGATCACCAAGTTTGACCCATCAGATTTCAAGTCGCAAATTGCCGCCGAGGTTAAGGACTTCCATCCTGAGGATTTTTTGGACAAAAAGAAGGTAAGGAGGACTGATCCTTATATCCATTATGCACTGATAGCAGCAGGTATTGCGCTGGATGATTCTGGATTGATTATCAATGAACACCATGCCGATAGAGTAGGAGTAATAGTGGGCTCATGCGCCGGCGGCATGTCTACTTATGAGAAGAACCTTTCTGCCCTACAGAATGAGGGACCGGGCAGCATTTCCCCCTTCTTTATCACCGGATTCGTAGCCAACATGGCAGCAGGAGAGATATCCATTGCCTTCGGCGCCAAAGGACCAAGCAAATGTGTGGTCACTGCCTGCGCCACCGGCAGCAATGCTATTGGTGATGCCTTCAGGCTGATTCAATATGGCGAGGCAGATGCCATGATTGCCGGAGGAAGTGAAGCTTACATTATTCCCATAGGTATCGCTGGTCTTGACAGGATGAGAGCCGCATCCCGAAGAAATAATGAGCCAGAAAAGGCATCACGCCCTTTTGATAGAGACCGCGATGGTTTTATACTGGGAGAAGGCGCTGGCATCATCATACTTGAGGAGCTTGGCTCAGCTATAAAAAGAGGAGCTGAGATTTACGCTGAGCTTGCAGGCTATGGCTCCAATATCGATGGCTTCCACATTACTGCGCCCAATTTTGAAACCCAGGCAAAGTGCATGAAGTTAGCTCTGGGTGATGCTGCTATCTCCGCCAGTGATGTCGATTACATCAATGCCCATGGCACATCTACTTCCCTTAATGACCTTTCCGAGACCAAAGCCATAAAGGTCGCTCTGGGAGAACACAGCAAAAAAGTGCCAGTAAGCTCCAATAAATCTGTGATGGGTCATTTGCTGGGAGCGGCAGGCGCCGTGGAAGCCATCTTTACCGTTCTCACTATAAGAGATGGCATAATTCCACCTACCATAAATTATGACACTCCAGACCCTGAATGCGACCTGGACTATGTCCCCAATGTAGCCAGAAAAGCAACAGTAAATATCGCTCTTTCCAATTCCTTCGGCTTCGGTGGATTTAATGCTACACTCGCCTTCAGGAAATTCAACCAGTAACCTGTATTGACCTTCTACACAGGTTCAGCTGTTTAGTACTGCGTCCCTTATCCAATCAAAGCAATAGTCAGGCAACCCGGCCCTACATAAGTTCCTATAGTTGGTCCGCATCTTGATTTATATATTTTGTCGATGGGAAATAATGGGGCCAGCCGTTGAGCAAACATTTCCAGATCATCAGGGGTGGTGGTGTGAGCTATTGCCATCTCTTTAATGTTAGGATACTCACCTGCCAGTTGACATACCCTATCTATTGCATTGGAGCGACCGCGTACCTTCTCCAAAGGATGTACCTCCCCATCTTGAACACTCAACAGGGGTTTAAAATTGAGCATCGAGCCTAAAAATGCCTGTGCTTTGCCTATCCGCCCACCCTTATACAGATATTCCAGATTATCTACTATGCCAAAGTAATGTGTTTCAGGGATAGTCTGTTTTATCATAGATACAATTTCATCCAGCTTTGCCCCAGCCAGCGCTGCCTTGGCAGCGGTGATTACTATTAGCCCCAACCCGATAGATGCCGAGAGGGTATCTATTAATTCCACACGGCAGCTCACTTTCATGCCACCTTTACCTAACAGAGCGGAACTGTATGTGGCGCTGAGCTTGGATGAGACGTGAAGAGAGATGATTTCATCTGTTTCGTCAGCAAGCTTTTCATAGGTCTCCATAAACGTCCCCGCAGAGGGCGCCGCTGTTTTAGGCAATTCCGGCCCCGTTACCAATTTGTGATAAAATTCGTCAGCGCTGAGGTCAACCCCATCTTGATATACTTCGCGACCAAAGTGGACATATAGAGGCACCACAGTGATTCCCAATTCCCGTACCACTTCATCAGAAATGTCAGATGTGCTATCAGTCACAATTTTAACAGTCATACGTATCCTCCTTTAGTTAATAATTCAATAGTTTATCTATACTGGCATTCAGTTCCTCTTCGTTAACGAATGCCCCCGGCTTTAAATAGCGAACGATCCCCTGGCTGTCTATGAAAAAAGTATTGGGTATGTATCCTGTGGAATACTTGGAAGCCACCTGGTCATCTTTATCCAGGGCAACGACGAAGCCTACTTTACCATCACCGAAGAATTCTTCCAGCTTTGAAACGCTATCCTCCAGATTTACGGCCACGATTGTTACCTTGCCTGCATACTTATTAGCCGCCATATCAAAATAGGGCAACTCCTCCAAGCAGGGTGGACAACGAAGTGCCCAGCAATTGAGCACCACTGGCTTCCCCTGTAGCGCCGACAAGGTTATTTCTGGACCTGCCATTGTAGGAAGTGTGAAGTCAGGAGCCTCGACCTCTACAGCCACCAGGCCCAATTCATCGGGCGAGGAGGATGAATCGGATGAGCCACAACCTGCAGCAGCTCCAGCCAGTGCGAATACAGTGATAAATACACTGATGCCTACCAGCCAGCTCTTTAACCCTCTTTTAGTCATATTATTAAACCCCCGTGAATAGATTTGCGATATAGTAGCCAATATATTATAGCTTACCTGGCAATTGCCAGGAACCGCTTTGTTTCATACCCCAATAGGATAAAACTAGCTAGCATCCAGATTATAAACCAGATTGGTACTGTCTTCATGGTAATTACTATTTCGATTAAGTATAGCTTTCCTGTAAATATAAAAATACCTATGCCGATTAATAATACTGCGCTTACTACCGAAGTAGCAAAGGCATGCTGGCTAAGCCATCTCAGGTAGCGAGATGCTGTCCCTATAGCCAGCCCTACAGCAATGAAAGGTAATCCCAGTCCCAGACAATAAGCAATCAGCAGGTAAATTCCCTGCCATACAGTTTGCGAGCTCCAGGCCAGCGCCAGAACACCGGCCAGAACTGGACCCACACAGGGGGTCCAGCCCAGGGAGAATATCGCCCCTATTAATAGAGACCTCAAATACCCCGAGCCCTTTGCCTGAGCGAAATTAAGACGCTTTTCATAATTGAGCCAGGGTAACTTGGTAGAGGCTAATAAAAACAACCCGAATAAAATTAACAGCACCCCGGCTACTTTATTTAATAGTGCAAAGGGTACCATGGCTCCTAATAGGCCCAGGGATGCTCCCAGAGCCATGAAAACTAAGGAAAAACCAGCTATAAAGCTAATGGTATGGAAGATTATATGCCTTCGGCTGGGAGGGGCAGCGGTAAGAATAGACATACCGACTATATTAGCCAGGTACACCGGAACCAGCGGCAACACACAGGGGGATAGAAAGGAAAGTATCCCCGCAGCGAAAGCCACTGGAAAAGTTACATTTAACATTAAAACATCCCTTAATTATCCGATGGTGACTCTTTACAGATTCCTCTGGCCAGCAGGAATACCTTCCAGTATCACAGGGGAAACAGGCTCCTCCGAGAGAAGTTTAACACCAATCAAAATTAAAGCCCCATTATACTACAACAAATCAACCCAGGATTAAAAGCCACAGCCAATTCTGCTTATGCCAACCCAAACACTTCCCTCTATAAGTTAAGAATGAAAGCTATTATCACAGCATAGTGATTTGGTATAATGTTTAACTACTCTTGGGGCTGTAGCTCAATTGGGAGAGCGCCTTCCTTGCACGGAGGAGGTCAGGGGTTCGAATCCCCTCAGCTCCACTTTTTTATTCTTAACTGCACATTTTTTCAAGAAGCGCAATACTGACAGCCTGGCAAAGCCAGGTTGATTGCTTACACTGCCCATCGTCGAGTCATACCAGCAATGCTGCCAGCGCTCAATTTGCCTGCCAACCTATACATCCCGAAGATATAGCGTTAGTTTTCTATCCTTCCGAACGCTCTTACAACTGATTACAAAGATTCCGGTTTAAAGGCAGGTGGGGTTCTCAGTAAAAACGTCACGGCGAAAATAAACAGACACAGTACCGCCAGAAAAGCTGTCCCTGCCAGGAAGTCACCGGTCATGTCAGCCAAGGCTCCCATTAATAGTGGCCCCGCAAACCCACCGATTTCGGCAACACAAAAGAACATGCCACCTGCAGACCCCATATACTCTGAGCCTACTTCTGGGGTATCCATCAATACCAGCATCAAAAGGGGAAGCAAGGAAGAACCCGCGATACCGAACAAGACCAATCCCATAATCAGCGTGAAAGAAGATGCAGTCACCGATAACATGAGCGCCACGACGACCAACAAAGCCAACAGAGCTATAAACCGTCTCCGTAGACGCGGCGACACCACGCGGGGGATAACCAGAACGGCTGGTATGCTGACAAAGAGAGGTATCGAGGCGACAAACCCCGATGTTGTTGGAGAGAAGCCGCCCTTTTCCAGAATCTGAGGAAGCCAGTTGGTAAACCCATGTGTAACAGTGAAGGACAGGAGCCCTATTAACAGGATGACACGAACGTTTCGCTCCTTAATGAGTCTGCCAAATACCATACTTATATTAGAACTTCCTGTGTCTTCCGCTGGTTTGATATCCCTGGCTAATAACCACCACAGCAACGCAACCACGAATGTCACTAGTCCATAGCAGACAAAGGTAAGCCTCCAGCTATATCCAGTTAGCGGCATGACAAAGCTATTTGTGGCGGTGAAAGCAACCAGCCCCCCTATCCAGAGTCCCGTCATATAGATACCGACCGCTGTCCCCCTGCTCTTCCCACTGAACCACATGGAAATCGCTTTAGGGGCACCTACGGATATCAGTGGACCTCCCACACCGAACAGCGCCACGGCGGGTAAAAACCCGCCAAATCCGCCGGGAAAATAACGCAGGGTTGCCGATAGCCCTATTATTACAGTACCGATAAAAAGGGGCCGGCGCACACCCCACCTATCAATAATAGTACCAGCTATCACAGCAACTGCTATATAGGTAAGTTGCCAGGAGCCCAAGATGAATCCCATCTGGCTATAAGTTATGCCAAGGTCTTTGAGGATTGGAGTGATGAGAGGTGATACCGAGCGAGTGACCAGACCAAAAGTTATATATAAAAGCCATAAGAGAGCAACGATGACCCATCGATAGCGCTTTAAATAGGGTTCCATTACATGCTTGTCAGGATATGATAATTCAGGCCTTGGATGCCATTCCCGATTTCACCAGATAATATCTCATATGAACATATCGAAATACAAATAGCTGCTATGCTGCCAACCCATAACTGGATTGATAAAAAGATACTGTCGATTTCCAGGATGAGACAGCACTGGTGTTATGAGAACCTTGCCTACGTTATTATCGGTAGTTCCTTCGGCTGCTAGTCAGCCGAAAACAGCCCTGAATCAATTGACTTGGCGTGGATACCTGGCCTAGAATTTGAGCACCATATCCCGGTCAAGCTGTGAGGTAATACATGAAAAGGTTTTTTGTAATCCTATTAATTCTGCTCACCCTGGTTGTGTCCTGCACTGCTCCTGCTATACCTGCACCTGCACCCACACCTACACCTCCACCTGCGCCTGTACCTACCGCAGAGCCAGGAACATTAGAGCAGCGACTTGACCGTCTGGTTGACCAGCTTGAACAGCAGCGCCAGACACTACATATTCCTGGTATGGCTATCGCTGTCGTCAAGGACGACGAGGTTGTACTGGCACATGGCTTTGGTGTAACCAATATTGAGACAGAAACGCCCGTGACGCCCGAGACAATCTTCGCCATCGGCTCATCTACCAAAGCCTTCACCTCCACTATCATTGGCATGCTTGTCGACGAGGGGAAAATGGACTGGGACGATCCAATAACCGACTACCTTCCGTACTTTACGCTCGACATAGAAAGCGAGGATGAAAATGCTGAGGTTACCGTAGACGATTTGCTATGTCACCGCACCGGCTTTACCCGTATGGGGCTACTGTTTGCCAGCGGTGAACTCCCGCGTGAAGAGGTGCTGCGTGACGCCACCGCAGCCGAGGCGTGGGCAGGATTTCGTGAGAAGTTCTACTACAGCAATGTTATGTACCTGGCTGCTGGAGTAGCTGCTGGAAAAGCCGCAGGTGCAGACTGGGATACATTGGTTGCCGAGCGAATCTTTCAACCACTGGGCATGGAGAGTAGCAGCACATCCGTGGGCCAGGCACAAACCGATTCCCGTCTCTCGCTGGGCTATCTATGGGAAGAGGACCTGCAGGAGTACGAGTATAAACCCATGCGCAATGTGGACAATATAGGCCCGGCCGGGGCTATCAACTCTAATGTGCTCGACATGGCCGAGTGGGTACGTTTTCAACTTGGTCATGGGGAGTTCCAGGGACGTCGGCTGATAAGTGAAGAACAACTCCGAGAAACCTGGACGAGCCAGATTGAAATTGCCGGGGGGATAAGCTACGGTCTCGGCTGGATGCTTCGAGAATGGGAGGGGCAACCTGTCATCGAACATGGTGGTAACGTCGACGGCTTCTCGGCGCAGGTGGCTCTGCTGCCTGAATCTAACCTTGGCTTCGTGTTGCTCACCAATGCCTCCCTCACTCCGCTGCAGCAGCAGTCCATCAACATGGTCTGGGAAGCTCTGCTCGGGGAATGGGAAGAGGCTGATGATGTAGACAAGACCAGGGAGTATAAGCCATACCTCGGCAAATATATAGCGAACTTCGGTCAATTTGAAGGCGTCGAGTTTACCGTGCTCGTACAAAATGATCGCCTGGCCGTCGATGTGCCGGGTCAGCAAATCTACGAACTCAAAGACCCCGACGAAGAAGGCAAGTGGTACTTCGCCATCACCGATACCATAGCCGTATCTTTTGAATATGACGACAATGACAATGTCATCGGTATGAAATTGTACCAGGCAGGCCTTGTCCTCGAGCTACCAAGGGAAGGTGTCGAGATTGCGCCAGAGATTCCACTTGAGGAGCTACAGAGGTATATGGGCAGTTACCACTCTGAGGAATTGGGCGTTACTGTTGAGGTGCTCATTCAGAACAACCGCCTCGCTGTCGATTGGCCAGGGGAATTGGTCTACGAGCTGTATCCACCAGATGAAGAGGAAATATGGGTTTTCCGTGTCTCGGAGGACTTTGCCCTGAGGTTCAATGAAACGCCGGACGGTCAGGTCGAGTCATTGACTTACTACCAGGCTGGAAAGGAGTTCTTGATGCCCCGGGTAGAGGGAGAGATATTGCCAACAGTGGAGGAGATACTTGCACTGCGAGAGACCGATCTTCGTAAGGCGGCTATTGAACAGATGGGGGCTTATCAGATGAACGGTACGCTCTATAGTGCTCAGTCCGGGGTCGAGGGCACCTTCTCCACTTATGTCTCCGGCATCAACTGGTATCGTGCAGACTCTGACTATGGTAAATATGGATACAGCCGGATGGCAGTTAACGGTGACCAGGCATGGGTCGAATCCAGCTTCGGGCCGTTTGATGAACTACACGGTAAGCTCCTTGAACAGGCGAAACAAGGCCATCCTGCGGCCATGTTTGGTGATTGGCGTGACTTCTATGACTCTATACAAATGCTACACTACGATAGTCTCGACGGACAAGAAGTCTATGTCCTGAAATTGGAGCGCGGCGATCTGCCACCAGTAACCATCTTTATCGACACCAATAATGGTGATGTGCTCAAATCTATAGTAGTCTCTATCCTAGAAGGGGATATTGGTATACCGGTAACAACACTGTACGAAGACTACCGGGAGGTGCATGGCGTTCGCATCCCGTTCCGGACGACATCAAGCAATGAACATAGCGGCCGGATGATCGTCCAGTGTGAAGCGATTGAGGTAAATCTCGATATCGACGACGAATTCTTTATACTTGCGCCCACGGGCCTGTAAAGAATGCCAAGTTCATTACCATCTGTTTCACTATCAAGAATGCCGGTATAGTGTAATCGCTTACTTCATCCTACCTGGAGAGCTCTTCAATCTGCTGTCTGGCAATGTCGACCCACTGAGGATCGTCAGTTAGAGTGATGAACTTCACAAAGTCAGCCATAGCCCTGGCTTTCTTGCCCTGTTCTTTGTAGGCCAAACCCCTATTGTAGTAAGCCAGAGCAAAGTATGGATCCAGGCGGATGGCTTGGTCGTATTTAAATATAGCCTCCGTCAATTTACCCTGGCTTTCCAGTTCCAGAGCAGCATTATAGTATATCTCAGCCTCATTCAAGGCGGTTTCTTCCAGGTAGAGAGGAGCTAACATATTATCCACAGGAGCGTAGTCATCCGTCAGCAGGATGTTCTCACGAGCGTTGATCCAGGGTGCAAACGTGTCCTCAGGCATTATGCAGCTCACGGGACTTCCTCGTCCCGACTGAGCGTTGGCATCCGCAAAGGCTGAGGATGACAGCGGCTGGAACGAACCCACCACCACATAGAGCATTCTAGTATCGTCATCCCATCCGGGTACATCATGAACAACATACACATAAGGGAAGGTCTGCTGGAGGGTGTTCACGTAGGCCCTGAGAAACCTACCACTGTGGAGTTTGTCCACTATATGTGTTGCGTAGATGCCATCATCCGCCAGTAGCCGCCGGACCTGCTCGTTGAACTCCCTGGTGGTAAGCTGGTACGGAACAGAGAATTCCTTGAAGGCGTCGCCAATGATCAGGTTATATTGGCCTTCAGGCAACTCTGGCACTGCCATTCGCGCATCTTCGTTATAGGTTACAATGCGGGTATCAGGCGATAAGCCCAGGTATTCAAAGGTCACGCGGGTAACCTCAGGGTCAATCTCAATGACCTCCAGTGTGCTCTGAGGATATATCACCTCCAGATACCGGGGCATTGTGTAGCCACCACCTCCAATAAACAGCACCCGAAGGTCGGGATTCCCATTGGCAACGTAGGTCGCTATATCCGCGAATATCTGGTCATAGTGACCCAGGAAGGTAGGGTCATCCAGGCAGACATAGCTATTCACCAGAGCATCCAGGCACAGAGCCTTCACCTCCTGTCCTTCCTCTATAGTATCTTCTACACAGATGCAATAGTAGTTGCTCTCCCTTAGACAGTCGGAGTCCACGGCTTTACTGGCAATGGTAAATCCACCGACGATAACGAAGACGGCAAGACAAGCGAAAGCCGGCAACTTGGCTTTCCACAGGTTTCCAAAAACCAGTGCCATGATGAGCAAAACCAGGGCAACCGCGAGGATGATGGCTCTGGTACCAATCCATTGAATCAGCACGAAACCAGTGATGAATGTCCCGAAGATGCTACCAGCGGTGGAGATGGCGTAGATCTTCCCCACCACGTTGCCAGTGTGGGTCAAGTCCCGTAGTCTCAGCTTGATCACCACGGGGCTCACCATCCCCAGGACCATACTGGGTATAAAGAATAGTGTGGTTGTCAGCAGGACAATCCGTGGTATGAGGGGTAGTGAGCCAACAGCTTCCGAAACCAGGTTCACCAATGGGAGCACAATCAAGCTGAAGACACCACCTGCCAGTAGAATGAAGCCCAGGGTTGTGGGTGAGGGAAACCGGTCGGCCAGCCGACCGCCAATGTAGTTCCCGATGCTTATGCCAGCCAGGACCACACCAATGATGCTGGTCCAGGTGTAGAGTGAGACGCCGACGCTGGGGGCGAGGATCCTGGCAGCCATGATTTCGATGACCAATCCACAGGTGCTCGCTATGAATACAATGAAGTACGGCTTCAAGGAACTCGCCATGGGTAGTACCTTGCCGCCTTCTGTGCGGCTCCCCCGACCCTTTTTGCCTGTTTTTGTAAGTTGCCCCATATCTCTACCTCCTGTTAAGCAGTAGTTTTGGAGTCTACGTCATATCACCCCTTCATATCGCTCTCTGTTGCTGGCATTGGTCTCTCTGTACACTGGCGGCAATGGCGCAAGATTACCTTCCATTACCCTTGCCAGCTTTCATCCAGACATAATCAGCAGTACCAGCAAAACTCGCTAGGGTACACTTTAAGTAGCCGAGCAGGGTTTGTCAATACATGCCTATCGCACTATTGGGAACAGTTACTTTAAGTCTCAGCTTTACGCCTGATCATTAATGGAGGTGTCATATGATAAGATAAGCAGGTTCTAAAATAACCCCGGTAGAATTTTCATTGCAATGAAGCCGATTATGCCTGCCATCAAGCCATATAGCAGACACGGAAGCAAATTCCGACGGATAACTGAACCCTCTCGGCCAACAATACCCACAGTAGCACATACCGCTACTACATTATGTACACAGATCATATTGCCAACAGCACCACCAACATCCTGTAACGCCACTATAATCGTCCTTGGAATACCTAAAAGACCTGCCGTCTCATATTGAAAACCGGTCATCATAATATTGGATACGGTGTTACTTCCTGCCATATAGGAACCCAATATACCGACAAAGGGAGAAATTATGCAATATATCTGTCCTGTCCCCCCTGCTGCTGCCCTGGCCATTACTGATATCATGGAACCCATCTGTGATAGGTTGTTTCCCGAGAGGATCATAACCTGCGAGAGGGCAACAGCGAAAAATAGAGCAACCGCTGCTGGGGCCAGCGCCCTAACAGTATTTTCCCAGGTATTTTTTACCTGAGTCCTGCTCATTCCAAATATCTGATGGCTCAATAAGACGACTGCGATGAAATATATCCCGGGGTTCCATAACGATTGAAAGGAGAATGAAGCCGAGGTTCCCAGAATGTTTTCCCAGATAAATACCCCATTCGCAGAACAAAACTCATTTACACGAGGTATCACTCGTGTGCATACCAGAACCAGCGAGATAAGTATATAGGGTGGAGAAGCTCGTAAAACCCCAAAACTCACTCCGGGCTCTTTCGATTCTTCTAGCCCGGTCTTAAGTTCTCCCGAAAATTCGTAGTGTTTCTCAAATTTAAAGAACCCTCGCTTCAATACCAGGGCATATACAAATAGCCCGATAAGTGCACCCAGAACAGAAGCGAGTTCCGGGCCCATAAACGCTGCTGCCAGGAAAAACGGAATAACGAACGCAGCACCGCCAAATAGAGCACTGGGAATGGCTTCGACGATGTCTCGCAGCTTGCCCCCAGACCACTTAACAAGCAACGCTATGCCAAGGAGTGGCACGAATATGCCAATAATGCCATGAATTGATGCCACCATGGTGGTTACCGTATGATTTATCCAGTGCCAGTAATCCATCCCTGCCGTTGATACCGCCGCATTAATTGATGGAATATCCAGTGTGTATCCGACACCTCCCCAGGTTGGCAACCCTACCGCGCCAAAAGAGACCGGTGTTGAATTAAATATTAATATTAACGGGACGGCGATACTGGCGGGGAACCCTATTGAGACAAGTAATGGACCAACCAGGGCACCTGGAGTGCCGAAGCCGGCAATACCTTCAACAAACGCAGCCAGCAGAAAGGCAAGCGATGCCTGGATTCTTCTATCAGGAGACAAATTTGTTATTAAACCTGTTATACGCCGAATAGCACCACTTTCTCTCATACTATAGTAAAGGGCAATAGCACCTAATATGATAACCAGTATATTCGCAGCAACCAGAACTCCTTTGATGCTGGCACCAACAACCCAACCCAGTGGCATCCCCCACATAAAATAGGCTTCAAGGCAAACAATGACCCAGCCTATGGCCATCGCTATCATTGCAGGTCGGTTAAGAACGACCATCAATATCAACACCAGTAAAATTGGTGCAAATGCCATCAGTGCATAAATCAGTTCTTCATCCCCTTTCCGGGTATATCATAGCAACATATACTCGCCTGTATTGAGAAGCCTATCTCAAATTCTAACCATTTTACCTTCCTTGCTTGCCGCTTATCAATTTTACTGATACCCCATCTCCAGCAACCAGCCCACAACGAAGCACTCCTCTCTTTTTACCTCTCTCATGCCAATCTAACTATACTGAGCCACTGCATGGACATACTGGCTTCTTTAAATCTAACCTCACCTCTAGAGTAACCCTGTTGCTCTATACTGGCTGATATTTACCTCGCTGGCCTTATACTCAAAAATTTTGTTTCTATTGGAAACGCCTGATACCATATATAGCAATTGATACTGCCAGGCTTGTTATTTTGGGTTTTACACAATGGTGCCTGAAACAGAGCACATAGTAAATATCAGGTATCAAATAGGCAAGCTACTGACATGTAATGAACAGGAGGGGAAAATGAGTATCAATAAACGGGTAGAAAAAAGGGGAACTGAAAGAATGCCAGACCTGTCATTTCGGGTGATGACGATTATGTTCAATGTTATCGATTTTCTCTATCCGTATGTAAAAAAGCGTGTTAACAGATTTGGCATTAGCGAAGGCATGACTGTTATTGACTACGGTTGCGGTCCTGGCAGGTACTCAATTAAGTTCGCAGAGCTTGTAGGTAAGAAAGGTAGAGTTTATGCACTGGACATTCATGAACTGGCAATAGCTGCTGTCAACAAGAAAATAGAAAAGTACAATCTGAAAAATGTTCAGCCAGTGCTGGTAGATGGATATGATAGTACCCTGCTTGACAATACCGCGGATGTAACGTGCGCCATAGATATGTTCTGGGCTATTAAGAAACCTACCGAGTTCTTACAAGAAGTAAGAAGAATAACGAAAAAGGATGGAACATTAGTAGTTGATGATGGGCATCAGCGTCGTAGTGCTACCAAAATTAAGATACTTGATTCAGGAATATGGAACATCGTTGAAGAGACCAAGGACCACCTAAAATGCAAACCTCGATGACCGGCTTAATCTCCTTCGCAAGACAGATGCCTGCAGCTTTACCTAATACTACTCTTATTTAGTGTATTTAATGCCTCTATGGCTAACCAGCCATCATCTTTCAAAACTGCCTGGATTCCTTCAAAGGAGAAGTTGAACGATGACCATGGGCTATTTACTTCTTTGACTTCATGCCTTTAATCATATCAAGAAGCTTTTTACTGAAGAGTTCCTGCTGATAATGAACCTCGCAGGGGAATTTATCGCATCGAAAGCAGTAACCTACATTGTTCTTGATAGCACACTCCAGTATAAAGCAAGGATTCCCCTTCGCCGCTTTGAATTTCTCCTGCTTTTCTGGAGCTTTTGGGTCGGTTCCCGCCACACAACCATCACCAAGAGGGCAGAGCCCTTTATCCTGAAACCCACAGATTTCACAAGCTAAACCACATACACCTGGCATTGCCTTTACCTCCTTCCTAAATTTTTGTTCTTCCCGATTGAAAATATCATACTATTATAAGACCCCGATATCTGTTAAACGTTTACAGGAAATTTCTGAGCTAGTTTATAGCATACCACTATTTCTTCTATATAAAAAACAGTCTATCCAACCTGAT
>Ga0114919_10000297_pt1 | contig 36902 bp, 28 predicted proteins | sample BlataG_FD_88682 | JGI IMG/M metagenome (GOLD analysis project Ga0114919, IMG submission 88682) | Deep subsurface microbial communities from Black Sea to uncover new lineages of life (NeLLi) - Black_00105 metaG | ecosystem: Environmental > Aquatic > Marine > Oceanic > Sediment | place: Atlantic... | reverse complement strand
CATAGACGCCCACCTCTCACACCTCATCGTCGCGCAGCTCCTTTTCCTCGAATCGGAGCACCCCGACAAGCCTGTACGTCTTCTTCTTCTTTCCCCCTACCCCCCCCCCCCACCCACACTCACCATTTCCCTTCTCCACGTCATGATTTTCAACAGATTAGTCTATATATCAATTCTCCAGGGGGTGTTGTAACATCAGGCATGGCCATCTATGACACAATGCAATACATCCGTTGCCCAGTGTCCACTCTAGCGGTAGGCCAAGCGGCCTCCATGGCCTCTCTCTTACTAGCAGCAGGGGAACCAGGACACAGACGCTCTCTGCCCCACGCCAGAGTGATGCTTCACCAGCCCAGTGGTGGCGCCCAGGGTCAGGCCAGCGACATTGCCATTCAAGCCAAGGAAATCCTGAAAATGAGAGGAATGCTGAATGGTCTGTATGTCAGCCATACTGGGCAGCAGTTAAAGAAGGTGGAGGAAGCTTTAGAGAGAGATTATTTTTTATCTGCAACTGAATCTAAGGAATTTGGGCTTATTGATGAGGTTATTGAGAAGAGACTGCCTCCTGCAGAGGAATAGGATTGTGTGTGTGTGTTAGAGAGAGGAGGGGAAACTTTTTGGGTTGTATCTATATGTACGTCCTACTTTCCTATCAGTGTATAATATCCGTTTTCTATAATTTAAAGCTTAATTTAAAACATATTTACTTCTGGTGGAAACAAAAAAAAAGTCTGTATCTGTATACATTTAGAGATTCTACAACCAGTACAACAAAGCATATTTCCCTTCTCCTTCAAGTCAACTTAAACTAAATCATCCCCCCCACTTCCCTCCCACAAAGCAACATAGTACCCATAAATGTACAAACAACAAGTACAGCCCCACATAATGAGCAGGATTGCCATCTGGATATACTAGAGATATTAACCAGGCCTTGACACTTGAAATTTTATACTGCTGAACCATAGGATGGACTGGTGTTTTCAATGCATATTGAAAGCATTCATTTCTCCTTTCCTTTCTACACAACATATATGCGGGTAGAATGAAGAGCAATAAAAAAGTAGCATAGTTGTACACAGAGATGCATTGTGCCAATGGCAATGATGATGATGATGATAATGATGATGATGTGGCAATATCTAGAGCTGATGGAGGTAGGTTGCTGAGCCACAATCCAGGATGGCTTGCCAAGGACAACCATCCACTACTTAAAGGCTGCAACAGCTTGGCTATAAGAGGGCTAGAAACAAAGGGAGTGGTGCACACAGCTTCTCCGTGGAACAGGTACACTAATGTGGTTAGAAAATTCATCATTAACTGGAGTAACAGTGGTACTGTTATATAGGTGCTGATAATAAAGTTATTCAGAAGCCTGGTGCCAGTCAGCAATCTGATGGCCAAGAAGAGGGTGGTGGCACTGGGGTGAGGCTGATTGACAAATAGCCTGGGGACCTCATTATCGAAAATGAAGGATGATTCCATCAGAAAAAGATTAGTTAGCCTCGTACAGAGTATAAATGGGACCCTGAATTGATGCCATCTCTTTGCACCAATGAGTGGGTAGCCGAAGCCTAAGAGGCCATAGGTAACAGCTACGGAAATATTGGCATAGTAGAGCCAAGAAGATTGAGGGGTTGATTTGAGTACTATAATGAGGGCTGCTATAAAGGCCATAGATCCTAGGAATTGGTCATTGCGCTTATCTGACATACGAGATCTGGAAGAAGTGAGAGAAAAGGGGGTGGGGTGGGGGGGTGCGGAGGGTTTGCAGGGTGTGAGCAGGGAGAGAGAGCACTGAGGGAGGGGAGACGAGAGAATATAAGGGAGAGCGTCGGGTGGGGGGGCATAGAGATGCAGACGGAGATAGAATGGAATTTTGGAATTAGGAAGTATTGATGCATACCTAAAGTGGAGTTCCTGCTCTATCAACACCGTATCATCGCCCGTAGGATACTGGACATCTCGATAATCCCTCTCAAACATAATTACATCAACTCAACTCAACTCGACCGAATATTCATCATGGGAAACCACCATAGATCATGCTTCACTTTACACAAATCAACATGCTATCCATATATCTCAAAGTCGGATCGACGCCCTACTTTCATATCCTTCCCTCCTCTTCTTCCATTCCCAAACCTCTTCTCCCCACCTCCGCCCCCGCCATTCACCTTCTTAACAGTCACAGCAACAGGATAATCAACTCCAATCACACATCCATACTTCTCCTGCTCCTCTCTACTCATCAACCAAGGTTCGTATATCCTCGGTGGTGGAACCTTCCCCAATTCTGGACACCACAATCTGATATACTCTCCCATTGGATCATAATCCTTACTCTGCTTGACTATGTTGAATTTATTAACCCTGCCCCCAGTGAGACCAGCAGCAAATACCCAATTGCCCCAATTAGATGCCACGTCGTAGTCAATGAGCTTGTTTTCAAAGTAATCCCCGCCCAGACGCCAATCTAGGCCGAGATCAAGTACGAGGAAGGAGGCGACGTTTTGCCTGCCTCTGTTGCTCATGAAGCCTGTAGCAGCTAGTTCTCTCATGTTGGCATCGACTAGTGGCCATCCTGTGGTGCCAGTCTTCCATTTTTGGAATAATAATGCATCCTGAGACCATTGCTTGATGTTGGTCCTACGATTTCCTACAATACCGTTAGAATGGAAGATCTTAGAGCCGTGTTTGAGAGCAAAGAACTTGAAGAAATCTCTCCAAATGAGCTCAAATATGACCCAATATGTAGATTTATTGGCTGTACGCTGCTGCTCATATTTTTTAATCTCATCATATATAGTAGTAGGGGCAATGCACCCCAGAGCTAGCCAAGGAGCAAACTTGGTACTGTAATCACCCCCAATCATGCCATTCCTAGTTTCAAAGTACGTAGACAACAGATCACTATCCCATAGGTAATATTTCAGTCTTTTCAACGCTTCGGTTTCCCCTCCTTTAAAAAGAAGCACCCCTCTTGGATCTGGACCATTTTGGTTGCTGTTATTATCAGGAGGGGGTGATTCAATCACTGGCTCTCCTTGATTTGTCAATATTGCATTAAGTTCTTCTACTGACCCCGGCACCTTGCCTACATCTATCTTATCATTACTGCTCATTAATTCTGGTGGTAGAGGCAGACTGGAAGGTCCAGGGGTGGGAAGGGGACGCCTCACTTGACATTTGTCCTCCACCTTTTGTTTGAACGGGGTAAATACATCCGACATGTCCCTCAATTCCTGGCTTGCATTATAAGGGAGATCATCCTTGTGATACAGAGTGTTGGACCACATAAGCTTTAATTTACTGTTGGGTGATAATTTTAGAGCTGTTTTCAGGTTGTTTTCCACTGCTATCTCTTCACTGGTGACTTCGGAGGCAGTCAAGATGGTGGTTGAAGAGGACTGTAATGACTGGATGAGTTTTGGTATTTCAACCTCTGGTTTTCCTACCAAAACTATAAGATCTGAACCAATAGCATTTAGTTGTTTTTTGAGATCCATAATGCTTTGAAGGAGGAAGGAAGCTCTGAAAGGGCCACATTTGGGGGTGCCCCAGGTGGAGGGATGGGCAAGAAATCGGTTGTCGATGACGTAGCAGGGGGTGACATTCATGCCCTCTTGGGCCAATTTGGCACTCTCGTGAACTATGGGGTTGTCCTTCAGGCGAAGATCGTTCCTGAACCATATGATAACTGTGCCTTGTTGAGAGGTAGTGCTTGAAGACATGGCCACACCAGTAATTTTAGATGGAGAAAGTCTGGCTGGTAATAGCTTTAATTTTCCGCTTAACATGCAATATGGTCGCATTGTATGCATAAGGAAACTAATATGATACAATGTGCTATGCTTCGATATACTCAGAATTTTATATGGCTCAGAATGACAGTCGTATGCCGACTCGGAGTCCTGCAGAGTCGGCGAGAACTCTTAACTGCAGGATATGGATGGGCAATTTCTTTCAATCTGCCGATACTAAACTTGCAATAGATCGTCTCAATATATTTCCTAGTCCTGTTGTATACATGAATCATATGCAAGGGTCTAAACACAGAGATATTTAGAACAAATTATTGTTAAATCTGAAAATATGGACTTGTTGGGCTGGGGTTCCCTCGTGATTTTGTTCATAGGAGGATGGTACGTCTATAATAAATCTTACAGATGCATTCATGGCCACCATCTTGCACATAGCAACCATTCCCTCCACCCGACACCCACCCACCCACTTCCTCACCCTCTCCTTCTCTCTCCCAGGTCTTTCTTGAGTGCTAGTGTCTACCAAGAATACGAAGACAAAAACCCCATCGCTCGACTACTCTTCGCAGCAGTATTTGCCTTCTCCTCCAGCCTCCTAGAACTCTTAATATTCGAAATACTCGACATCAGCTCCCAAGCCACCCGGCAATACTTGTGGCGCTTTGACCTCGTCTGCCTCCTCCTCCTCCTTCTCATCATCCTCCCATTTTTACACTCCTACCTAACCCTCTTGGAAAAGCAACGCAGACCAGTGACAGCAGCTGCTGGAGCAACAATTGTCTTGCTATTGTTTAGTTTTGGGTTTTGGAAGGTTTTGAGTAATAAAGCTGTTATTTCCTCCATTGTTGCAGCAGCAGCAGCAGCTAATAATAATAATACTGCAGCATTCCCTGATAATAGTAGTATGCTACAATCCTCTACTCCTCCTTCTTTACTGTTAGACGCCATAGGAAGGGTGGGAGTACTGGGTGTAGCTCTTGTAGCAATAGTATCAGGATACGGCAGTGTCAGTGTCCCATATTCGTATATCAGTATATTTATACGACCAGTAGATAGTGCAGAGATAGTGGCTTTAGAGAGTCAATTACGACATACAATGGATTTTATTACGTCTAAAAAGAAGGGGATTGTGTTGGCAAAGAGAGAGCAGCAGAGAATGCTGATGAATAAGAGTGGTGGCGGTGAGGGTGATAATAATGCCTCCTCAGGAAGTAATAATAGTGGTGTATTGAGTTTCTTTACATCAATAGTAGGCAGATCAAAGAAAGATCCAGGCAGAATAGCAGCAGCTCTAGAAGCAGAAGTAGCAGGGATGGAAAACCTCAAAGCAGCTTTGCTCTCCGACCTGATAGAGCTCCGTAATGAAAGACAACGTGCCATGGCTGCCAAGACCATATGGGGCCATATAACCAACCTACTAGGCTATATATTATCTCTCTACTGCATATATAGAATGTTTGCCAGCAGTAGAGCTCTACTATTTGGAGAAGATGCCTCATCAGATCCAGTTTCCAAATCTCTAGCAGTCATTCTGAGGCTGTCTTCTGGTGGGGCTCTCCGCATTGACGTAGCAGCATTTAGTCAGTATCTAACAATGATATTCGTTGGATTCATCTCAATTTCCTCTTTAAGAGGATTTATGGGACAAGTGCAGCGGCTGTTTTCCAGTTTCCTGGCTCTAGGTGTCGTCGGTGGAGGAGGGAGGAGTGGTCACACTGGCCTTGTTCTCTTACTCAGTGAGCTGCTGGGTTTTTATGCGGTCAGCACTCTCCTACTGCTCAGGAGGCAATTGCCAGTCAAATATAGACAAGTTGTGAGTGATGCTATAGGAGGTCAGCTAGAGTTTGATGTATTTCAAACCAGATTCCATACCTTTTTTTTGGTTAGTGCTCTCTTCAGTCTGATGTTGTTTTATTCTCAGGTCAAGAGAACCAGGGCAGAGGCATTGGACAGGCTTCCTGTGTATATTGGTCTCCATAGTAGCAGCATGAAATAACAAATGTATTATTATTATTTTTGTATTTATTAGTATTATGATCTTTAAATGAAAGCTTAAGAATGAAAAGAGTAGAAAGCATTCCTTAAAAGTTGCCCCTCGCTAACTCCCTCGTCTTGTCACTTTTCTTCTCCTTCTTCCACTTCACCCACCGTTACAGCCAGGTGCCTGAATAGCACCATCTTCTCAAACCAGTCCATCCCAATATGCATATGTCCAGCATCATAATGCTCCATCACCAACCTACCATCTTCATCCAACCTTCTCAACCCAATCCTGTCTTGTTTATACAGCTCACTCTCGCGAAGAGGAACAATGCGTCGACCGTCATAGAATCCAAAATGGCTACTTTCCCTCGGCACTACCGTTATGTCTTGGTCAAATTGTATCAGGACCAACTTGTCTAAAGAAGCTAGATTATCGGCATAATATTCTTTGGTGTAATTAGCAGTAGTACTGATAGTTGTATTCCCTTTTTTGTTTATGGCTTCTTGATGAAAAGAAGAAGAAGAAGAAGAAGAAGGTGATGATGATTCATTGTTGATGTCGGGAAGGAAGGGGTTGAGTGCCCTGTACGTTTCTAAGTCATTATATGGTTTCAGATACTGAGCTTGTACTACATTCTCTCTTATCCATGGGAGGAATGCTCCTTTATCTACTAGCTCTTGCATTGCTCTACACCAATATGATGGCCCTTTCCTACTGCTATGACTAATGTTATCTAGATCTTCATCAGGTTCCCAACAGCCAGGAACATCAAAAACACCTTGATGTTGAGCTCCTAGTGTTACTAATACCTTAGCCTTGGGACCAGTATGCTGACATCTCTGTACCACGGCTCTAAGGAACTGCCCCCCCTGGCTGAGACCAAGAGCCGTATAGCCATCTGGATGGAGTTGGGGAAGGGAGGCGAGTTGGCTGCAGACTGTGGTGACCTGGTCGTTGACATTGCCAAAATAAGTTGAAGCAATGTCGGATTCGGGGGTGGAGCCTGTGCAGATGCTGTGAACAAAGATGCCTGGTAGGAGGGCTTTGATCGTTTGGGTGAGGTAGCCAATGCTCCTGGGGGAGTTGCAGCTGTCACCCATTCCTGTGAGTGAGTGTGGGTGGTGAGGGCGGAGTCAGGGGACGGCAAAAAACAACAACAGGGGTGAATCATGGTTAAATATGACACCTACCGTGCCATATAACGATGGGTAAGTATTTGACATGTTTTCTACGTGTTAAGTGTGATTGTTCAGTCAGTCTTGCTGCAAAAGCTGATCTGACAATGAAAACATTCAAAAAGAACAGGGTGACGAGGAAAAGGGACGCATTCAACATTTCTATTACGTTCATGCAATCCTTCTCTAGATTCGAATGTGTGCATTTAAATTGCATTGGCGTGTAATCGCTAGATTTGTGACAAGAAGTTGCCCTCTTCTCTCGTTATAACTAATTAGTTTTTCCGGTGCCAAGTCAGAAGTAGTGCCAGGCTTTATACCAAGCTCATAGTTGCCTGTGTGGCTCATTCTTTCGATTCTCGTTTAGATGGTTATAATGGCATTCATCAGCTCAAAAGGTGCGGCAGACTCGGAGGTCAACGGAGACAAATTGCTGGATGCCAGCCAGGTAATCTCCCTTCATTATACGCACATTTTCCCATTCATTACGGTAATATCAAGACCCTACTCCCAAACCCCATCATCTCCACCTCATTCCCGAAACCTTCCATCCCTCCTCTTTGCAGATGAACGCCATCGCCTCTGCCTTCCAATCCTCCAACCACTCTGGCAACGCCTATGGTCACTCCCAATTTCGTTCTTATTCCCAACCCTCCACCATAACTACAGAAACAAACCTCATTCTCTCACGTGCAGCCTCAGTCTCCCAAACCTATTACCTCAACCACACCAAACAAACCTTCAACTTTGTCACCTCCATGCATGAAAAATACACCAACACCCACCCCGGCAAGAAGGAGGTGTCCATCTGGCAAGCCATTCAACTGCTCGACCAAATCTGCGACGACAGCGACCCAGACACTGAACTCCCTCAGATCCAGCATCTCCTTCAAACCGCAGAAGCTCTCAAAGCGTCCTATCCGGAGGAGGACAAGGAATGGCTCCCTCTTGTAGGCCTGATCCACGACCTGGGTAAAGTTCTAGCCCACCCAGAGTTTGATTGCCAACCTCAGTGGGCAGTCGTAGGAGACACCTTCCCTGTAGGCTGCCAATTTGACACCTCTTCTATTGTGCATCCTGAGTTCTTCACCGACAATCCAGACTCTTCCCACCCAATCTACTCCACAAAGCTAGGCATTTATAAACAAAATTGTGGCCTGGATCAAGTTTTGATGTCTTGGGGCCATGACGAGTATCTGTACCAAGTATTGACCCAAAACCCTAGGTGCATCATTCCACCTGAAGGCCTGGCTATTATCAGGTACCATTCTTTCTATGCTCTTCATCAGCAAGGTGCATATGGGTACCTGCTGAATGAGAGGGATAGGGAGGTGAATGTTCCATATTTGAAGATGTTTCAGAAATTTGACTTGTACAGTAAGACGGCAGAAAAGGTGGATGTGGAGGCAGTGACTCCATATTATAGAGGTCTTATTGAAAAATATTTGCCTGGTACTTTTAAATGGTGATAATCGTGGTGGTGTGGGTAATTTTGTTTTTTTGGGCGGGGGATGTGGTGGTAGGCAGGGAGGTTGGAGTATCTCAGTATGTGTGTCTCCTTGTATATAAATGTGTACATCTTCCTTTCTGTATGTTAGCTTGTATACACATGTACTTTGATATGTCTGCTGCATACCTACTGTTGTTGCTTTTTAAAAATAGTATCATGCAACAGGGAAAAAGAAATACAATGCTGGTTACTTCATACTATTCATATTTGTCAGGTTGGTACATCTTAGTACAGGAAAATGCATTCATCACCAAATCGAAGAGCAAAATTGCCTATAAAATGGAAGGAGGGAAGGCTGAAACGAAGAAACAAACAAAGAAAGAAAGAAAATGCAGGCTTTTTTTTATCCTCCTTCCTGCGGGAGAGAGCAACATCCTCTCTCCACAAAGAAAACAAGACTTGGAAAGAAAAAAAAAGAATAGAAACTACCTTGCTATAAAACTACTACAACTACCAAATGATTTGCCTTAAGTATATTGGCATATGTCCCCCCTAAACTTCATGTCCTCCCATCATCATCATTCTCACACCATTACTCTGTGGAGTCAGTATCACAGCACCACCATTCTCGTGATGAGTTGGCTGTTGTTGCTGTTGTTGATGTGGATACTCATCACCACTAATGTTGCCATTAGTAGTACAATAACCATCGTTCCCATTACCATTACCAGCATTATTGCAACCACTACCTAGTAAATTAGTAGGGGCCCCTTCTATGTTATTACCATTACCATTACTATTAGTATAGTCTTCTGCTGCTATACTAATACTACTGGGCTGCTGCTGCTGCTGCTGTCCCCACCCTTGATTCAACTGACGATAATAAGGATCTTTCAAATCAAACGATCCCTTTGATTCCTGTACATTACTGTTTATAGAAGAACCAGTACTACTACTAATAGTAGTAGAAGTAATATATCCATTATTATTTGGAAGTAGAGATGGAACAATAGATGGAGCTCTCAAAGTAACATGAACATCATAGCTCTGCCGGCTATGCGCGCTGAGCACCAACTCCCCCGACACTGTCTCCCCGGGCTTCCCTACCACAATCGGTCTCTCCAAAACACACCTCAACTGAAACCAATGCGTCACCGGCATACCAGGAGCTGTAGACAGCCATCTTTGCACAGTTGACCCGTCAAACAGCACGTCAAACCAACATGCAATACCGTGAATGGTGCACGGAGGGGCTACTTGGAGAGACAAGGGGAGGATGATTTCCTGTAGCTCCTCTGCTGCTATTGTCATAAAGTCAAGAGTGATTGATGAACAGTTAGAAACGAGTACATTGGGAGGAATTTGATCTACCACTACCTGGGTGAAGTAGCCACTGGTGGCATGTGGAGCTAGACATGTGAGGTCCAGGCCATAGAAGTTTTCTTGCTGCCAAAAGCTGGATTTAGTGGCAATTTCTTGATAGAGCATGTCATCACTGAAGGCTGAGACGTGTATTCTGCCTAATCGGGGGAACATTTTACCCTGGGCTTTCAGGAACTTGTCTCTAGCGTAAATGTAGCTTTCTATCATGCGTTCGTTGACCAGTAAAGTGCCCATCGGCTCGCTGACGAGGACGTCGACTTTTTCTGGGATTTCTATTTCTTCTACTTTTCCATGGATAACTTTAATTCTGCTTCCTATTGATGGGTTGGCTGTAGCTAGGAGAGAGGCAAACTTTGCTGCTCCACTGGCTTCAACAGCATAGACGACGCGAGCGCCAGCGGCTGCTGCAAAGAGGGAGAGGATGCCACTGCCACATCCGACATCCATGACTGCTTTTCCAGCAAAATCTTGGCTGTTTTCTAATATAGCAGCATTGTAGGTACCTGTGCGTATGTAGTCTTGAAGCATGTTTTGTTGGTGTTGAAGCATGCCATAGTAGTGGAAGTAGAGGTCGGCAGACCCGCTGTCGGTTCTATCGGCAAAGGCGTCGGTGGTAGTGTTTGGGTTTGAGGAGATGTTTGCCTGATTTGGCATTGTGATGTGTTATAAAATAATTTTGAAGCTCAATTCAGGTGTGCAAATGGCGCTGCTAGAGCGACAGAGATATTGCATGCAGGATTGAAATGCATAGGTATGGTTGACCGTTTTGATGAAAAACGCCCTTCTATCCAGGCACTTTGCACGATCTTTAGAAACTAAATTTTGAATTTTATGGCTTGCATGCATGAAATTATTCATATGTGAAGGTCCGGAAGGAGCTGTGTGACCCCGCCTCCCGTTCTTCATGCCTTCAGGATGGCATGGCTCTCAGAAATATACTACAAAATTCAAAATCAAGCTCCCTACAACAATCAGTTCGATAATTAGTATCTTGATGTACGAAATGAACATGCAATTGCATCGGATACATCAGGCAACCCTAAGCAAAAATTTCAATTTCAAGGCCTTTCGATCAAGTAATTTTGACAGGAAGAAACATACTTTTGCAGCTGCTCCCAGCGATGTATACGTTCTAGACTTTGATGGCGTCATTGTTGACAGCGAGAAGGAGGTATCTATGCTCTATTTACTTGAAATAAAACCAACCCCAATTCCCATCTCTATCGCTCCTCATTCCTACCCACCTCCCCTCACTCACACCAGGTCTCCACGTCTGCAATCCAAGCAGCCACTACTTTATGGCCAGACGTATTTCAATCACTAGATACAGCTACAATATCATCTTTAAGAAAAGGAATGAGATCTACCAGAGCCACTCTCATCTCAGGTTATGAAGCAATGCTACACGCCCGGCTTCTCCTCGAACACGGCCCTTCCATTGAACACACAATCTTGACCGAATCAACAACCCTCCTGCCTACCGCCCTCCAACAATGGGGCATTGAAGCCTGTCAAGTATCCAACCACTTTGAATCACACAGAGCCAATGCACTCAAAGTAAATGGAGGCAAAGACTGGTACGCATTAAGTCCATTGTACGACGAAGCAGCTTTAAAAGAAGCATTCGTACAACTCAACGCCCCCTTTTACATTGCAACATCTAAAAAAGCCAGCAGAGTTGTCGGTCTTATAAACTACCACTTTACCCATCTCAATTTTGATGAAGATTCACCTAGGTTATTCGCAGACCTGATTCCACCGAATGAACAAAAAGCCCAGGCCTTAAGAACCATCATGACCAGGCCAGTAGCAGCACATCCCTCTACCACTCTTCACTTCATTGACGATAGATTAGAAACCCTCAAACACTTGGCTTCTCAGCCTGATATTATGAAGAGGTACAAATTGTACTTGGCCACATGGGGGTACTGTACTTTAGAGGAATTGGAAGAGGTCAGGACGCTGGATGATGGTATTCGACCTGTAACTCTATCTGATTTCATAGAATTGTTGAAATGGGGATTGATTGCACGTGTCGATGATGGGTGTGAGCCTGAAGAATATGAGAAACAACAAGCATTGATGGAATGAGAGAGAGAGAGAGAGAGAGAGAGACTTGTAATTTATATCCACCACCACCACCACCACCACCACCACCACCACCACCTTCTTCTTCTTCTTCTACTTTACATACTACTACTACTACTACATTGTTCTAAAACCAAGGCATCCACCAAATATACATCTTCCCCAGATTCTCTTTATCAGTAGCTTCCATAATCAATCTATGTGCCTGTCCTTCTACACTCATTGGCATACATGGTCTTGATGTTACTCCCAGTAATGTTCCACTCAATCTACCCAGCATGGTGGCCATTGCATCCTTGGCTTGAGGGTTCCCTTGCTCTCCTGCTGCTGCTGCTCCTCCTCCTCCTCCTCCTACATTGTGACCATCCTTGCTATTATTACTGTTGCTACTATTTATAGTACCACCACCACGTGGTCTGTCCTGCATCCATTCTACCAAGGGATCATTCACAAAGGAATCCATCACACTCAGAATAGCGTCTTTATTAGACCTCAACACAGACAATGTCACTTCACAAGACTTTCTAAAGTTACCTTCATGACCAGCCACCCCCATTGCGTCTATGACGTTTTGTGTCAGACGGAAAGGGACCATCTCTGGTTCTGCGAGTGTGAGAGCTTTATCAAAGAGACAGGCAAAATCGACATAAACGACATCACCGTGGACGCAATCGACGAGGATGTTCTCTCCGTGGCGGTCTCCCAGCCCGACGATATGGCCCACCATGCACCACACAGCGTGGGTGGTGGTGAAGGCTAGTCGGGCAGCCAGCCAGGCGGTGGGTTCGGGGAATTGTGACAGTAGCCATTTATGAAACCTTGGTGGCATGGTGGCCAGCACAGTATTCAGCAGTTCGCTCCTCCTTGGTCCTTTGAATCTGTCGTACCTCTGTTTAATCTCCAGATTTGTCGATCTTTCGTTATACATTCCTTCTGCAGTATATGCCTCTTGGACGCAGTACCTCAGTCCTTTGGTATTATTCACCCACTGAATGAGACCACAATCTTCAGTTAATGGGATGACGGCAAATCTACGAAGTTTGAGACCTCGTCTTCTGGATGCGCCTTCTGCAAGGAAGAGTCTGTTGAGGACGGCTGCTACGTCCATTAGACGGGTGTCTTTACGGAGGTCGTCATGGGGCTTGGCAAGGAAAGGGTACCGGTAACCATCTGAGCCTATGAGAGTGACTTTTTTAGGAGATTGGAGGGATTTAAGGACGTCCACTGCATCTTGTATGCTGGCTACTGTCACTGTCTCTCCATCAAATGGTTTCCATCCACTGTTATTATTATATTTAGTATTAGTGGTACCGCCTTTGCTTTTACCACCACCACCCATAGCAGTAGTAGTAGAAGTGGGTAAATCCAAGGTAAGGAATGCAGAAGTTGGAATCATCACCCCTAAAGGTAACGTCCTACACAAATGAGGCAATTCCTTTTTCAAACTAATAATCTTCTTGCCTCCACTCACTTTATGATTGCACAGTCTGATCAGTTGCTCACAAAATGACGCAGATTCTGTAAACAATTTCCTAGTCATCTCATCAGCTGCAGCAGCATGTTTTTTAGCAGTGGAAATGATAGAATTGGCTGCCACTCTGCGAGATGTCACAATGGATTTGTTGACCCCGGCTAGGGCCCAAAGCGCTTGTTGGGGGAATGCTGCAGTCACTTGAGTGACAATCATTCTGATCAGGGTTGCGACTTCAGAATTGCCGTGGCATATGCGGGAAATAAGCTGAGGAAGAGCTGTTAACCAGACATGGAGTGGGACGGATTTGGTGACGCTTGCCATTTGAGAGATGACTGCTCGGGCAGCTTCTCTCTCTGCTACTTCATGAGCATTCCTGGCTCCACCACCACCACCACCACCACCTCCTCTTCCTCCTTTTTCTTTAGCCACTGCCATTGCAGCAGGACTAAACCCGAATTCAAACCATAAAGTGAGCATTCTGGGAAGGGACTGGTATACATGAGCATGTCCCTGCACCAGACTCTCTCCGTAGTGCTTGATAACTTCAGGTAAGAACTCCAGATGAGGCCTGTCTTCCCCTAGTTTGATACGAGACTTGCCAGACAGACGATCTTGTTGGGGCAAACCTCCTCCCCGACCACCAAGAGCATTACCTCCACCTCCTCCGTTATTATTATGACTATTATTGCCCATATTATTATTCGCAGCATCTTGTCTCTTCTTGGCATCACACATTGTTTGATCCAGGAATGCAGCAAACTTGAAATGTGCAGTTTCCCATTTCTCTCTCTTGGTGAGTGCATATTCAAACATATGAGCTACTTCTTCTCTGTCTCCTTGTCCTGTTTCAGTCATCCATTGAGCTAGTTGAAGAGCTGCTGCTGCATGGTGTGCTGCTCTTTCTTGAGCAGGAAGTTGCGCCAGTGAAACGTCGTTACCATTATTTCCTCCTCCTCCAGCTGCAGTTGCTGCTGCAACATGCATTCTTTCCACCAGCGCTGACAATTCAGACACTGCTCTATACGGCTCACCTCTATCATAAATAAGCGTCAGTCTCTCCAAAGCAGCTCCAGGTACGTCAGCCACTGAAGCTTCCACTGCAGCCGACATGGCTGCTTCATAGTGCCCCGTTATCCTGCACAGTCTCGCATGTTCCAGCCAACACTTGCCTGCATCCGAGGGGGATCCAGAGATGGTTGCCAGCTGCCTCCTCAAGGCTAGAATAGGAGCTTGGCAGCCCAGGGAGGGTTGGGTGACTGCCAGTCTATCGCCCCATCTTAGAGCTCTTTCTCTTGCCAAGGGACCTATCTCCACTACATTATGACCAGTATTGAACATTGTTGAAATACCACCACCATTACTGCCTCTTCCTCTTTTTGATCCCAATGAATTATTCACCAGCAACAAAGCCGCCACATCAGTAGCCTCCTGTAGCATATGTAATTTAATCAAATGAGGATACGCTCTACTGTATGACTCCATTGCAGCTGCTGAGAAGGCTCCCATTGCTTCAGATCTTGCAGCTTCAAGTTCCTTGTTGAGTCCAATGTGATCTCTTCCAGCTGCAGCAGCTAGCAGTTTACCCAGTCTTACCTCCCATTTCAGTCCTGGGTCTAACAATAACTGATGATAATGAAGATGGTGATGGTTGGTAGCAGTAGCAGCAGCAGCAGACATGCCTCCCCCTGGTCCTTCTCCTTCTAAAGATGGTAAGGAAAGGAGGTAGCTTGCCAATAAATCCCATCTACCTAGACGCCATGCAGCAGCTGTTCCTAGTGCAGACAATTCACCCAACACTGCTTTTCCTCCTCCTAAAGCGCCTAGTGTTGATGTCAGCCCTTCTACTTGCGTCAAGAGAGCTTGCCAGTGACCCATGTGGAGCAAGCAGTTGAGATAGCCACGATGAGCTGCAGAGAGACCTCCATTACCAGAACCAGTGCCAGTACCACCAGGTAATGTGGTGGTAGGGAGAGGATGTGTCTCTTTGGAAAAGAATGACGTCAGCATATTAGATGCATTGCCCAATCGATGTCCATAAGTACCACCACCACCAGTAGTACTACTTCTATTGCCATGTTGAAGTGCCTGTTCATACAAGGCCAAAGCTTCTCCCCAGTTACCTGCCTTTTCAGCCGCCAATCTCTGATCCTCCAACCTCGGACTGCCTCCATCAGGTCTGAGCTTGATAAAGCCCTGTAAACCATCAGGTTCCTCCAGTTTGCTATACACCTCCAGTAGAAAGGTAATATCCTCATCTTCAAATACTGCATTCCGTGCAGCTGCTACGTTGTAACCACCGTTTCTTGCTCTTCTAACATGGGTTTCATAGTATTGAAGAGCCCTGGCGTGAGCGCCAGCGTTGCCAGCTGCTTGAGCTAGCAGGCTGCGAGAGATGGATTCTAGGAAGGATTTGACTCGTTGCCAATCTTGGAAGACTAAGTTGTTACCTTCACTTCCACCTCCACCAACTCCTGCCGTTGTCGTTGCACTGGCTGACTCTGTAGCAGCAGCAGTAGTAGTCGTGGTAACGACACCAGGAGGCATGATCATCATCATCATTCTTCTTCTGGGATTCATACTATCACCAGACATGTCCCATGCTACCGCTGCCCACCGTTGAAGAGTATCCAGCAAGGTGAACACGGCTTGTAAACACAGTCCACCTTCTCTTGAATGGCCACTTACTCTCAAGACAGCTTCTACTTCACGTTGAATGCTCTCCACCGTAGATACTGGAGTCGTTGGCTCACTATTATTAGTAGTACCGCTCTTCTTTCCTACTTTAGTGGCCACTTCGGGCAAATCAGATTTATCCAATACAGCATCAGCCACCATGTAAGGAAGAATAAATAACGCAGTAGGGATATCATATCTACATACAGGCGCTACTGCTCTGTACAGATCTTTTCTTGGGCCGGTCACCACCACTGCTTCTGAGAGGTGGGTGATCCAAAGGGCCAACCAGCGGCGAAACATCATGTTGGGGGTTGAGGTGAATATTGGAGAGGGTATCTTCCTTGAACTGCCACTCATTTTGTACTTACTACCTAGATATGGTCTGACAATGGCTTGGATTTCAAATGGGAGAGCGTTGAATAGTGCATTGTTGCTATCTGAGTGGGGATGATGACTGGCAGGTGTGGGAGGAAGATCTCCCGTGTTTTTGTTGTTAGCTGTTGCAGCTTCAGCTGCTGCTTTGGTTTTAATTGAGACACCAGCACTAGCTACTATTGTTGTTTTTTGATTCTTATTGTTGGCTGTTTTTCCACTATTATCACCACCACGACCACTATCGTTGATAGTTTCATTACGTTTGACAAGTTCAGGCAACTGGCCATATGAACGCAGTAGTTCTTGAATTGAGTATGTTGTGGCATCTAGAGATTGCAAGCTATCTGCACTCTTTAGCAATCTTGCCAGATGCTGAGTCATCAGTCGCAGCAGCAGCTCACCGTCAGAAGATGCCATCTCTGGAAGAGGGGGAGGGGGAACCTGGACTCTTGATGGGTCCACTGCTCCCAATATACCAAGACATTCTGCGCAATTCTGTTGAGCTGCCACTCCCAGGGCTACTCCTTCTGGTCCACAGCATTTCAATAGAGCCGTCAGCAGACGAGAGAGAAGGTCGCTATTGTTGGTGCCACTGCTGTTGGAGCTGTTGGCAGCGGTGGTGGACACACAGAATTGGTCGGTTCTTAGCAGGCTCAGCAGCCAGTCTCTACAAGAGGACAGCACTTCTTTCAATTCTGCGAGTGCAGTTGCTCTTACTGCTACACTTTCATCTGCTAGAGATGTCACTAGCAGTTCTACATGTTCTTCTGTAGTCAGCTGACCTCTTTCTTCTTGCAGCAGTGCTTTCACACGTTGAAGCTCCATGAAGGCCACCCCCCCTTCCATTCCTCCTCCTCCTCCATTCTTCTTCTTACTACTATTCACAGCAGGAATAGGAGGCAAAGACCTCAGTTTCTCCCTATGCTGCCTCTTGCAAATCATCACCAGCTCCTCTATAGTAGCAGCAGCCAGTGAAACCACCCCTGGATGAGCTATGTCCTGCAAGGGCGCAATCAATACCACAGCAATACGATGCATCACGCCACCCAACTGAACGGGTGCATGTTGAGACAAGGCGTTGATCAGTACTTGCCAGCCTTGCAGTCCTTGAATCTTGACTTTGGAGGGGTTGGTGGCTCTCAAGGAACCTGCTAGAAGTACCATCATTTGGGGGAGGTACCTCTCGATGAATCTACCGGTCAGTTTGATAAGAAGAATCACGCAACGGAGTGCAATCACTGCTGCATTGCAGTCAGACTCTGCAGTAGCAGGTAGTAGAGTGGGAGTCAAAGTAGATAAAGTACCAGCACCACCACTACCAGGAGGAGGGAGCCTTCTGTCCAGCTCATCTCCCATTTCTTTGAGCATACGAGTCACATGATCTCCATTAGCAAGAAACTCTGCTGAAACTTCCGCTAAATTCTCCACCTTCTCACTACTACTATCCTTGGCACTTCCCTCTGCTGTATCCTTCAACGTACTGAAACTCTTCAATGCTTTCACATACACACTGTCAGGGAGAGCTCCTTTATGTACATACCATTCTGCCTCCTCTCCAGCTCTCCTAATCACTTCAGACATGGTCTTGGACAGTGTAATTCTCACATAATTCACAATAGTCTGACCAGCTACATTCTCCAGCAAATTGGTAAATTCTTCAAATCCTTCATATTTACTGTCGTCACCAGATGCAAGAATTTTCACCACCACTACATAGCCATATTCTGACAACATTGTTTTCAGATCCATACACGCAGCAGAGGCCAGCGTTTCCAGTCCAGCTCTGTCGTCTTTGGCAATCAGCTCAGGGAGGGCGTCGGGGATCATTGCTAGTGCCACAGTTTCTGGAGACTCATCTAATGTATCTGCAAGTTCGTCAATAAGCCCTGGCATGGTGGAAAGTCTAGTGCCTATGACTTCAAGGAATTTAGGAGAAGAGACGATGAGATCACTGAGGCGCGTGTTTTTCATTGCAGCAAAGCCCATCATGGCTTCTGCAGCTATGCATCTCACTCCAACATTATCAGATACCAAATACAGTGTAAGAACTGCCAGAACAAACATGCTGGCTGTAGTGGACACTGTGTGGAGGCCAGTGTGTGCCAGCAGTTGCACCAATGACTCTACGACAGGCCCCCATTTACTGTCTTTGGCTGCTTTTCCTGCTCTTGAGTCTAATATTTGCCTAATGCTCCTCATCAGCTCCGTATCATGAATAGCAAGCTGTGCTTTTCTATCTTTAGAATGCACTGGGTGAGGCGGCTTATGGTAAAGTGCAAAGATGACTGATTCTGAGGCCAGGACAGGAGCTGCTTTCAAGACGGCTGCCCGGGTGGCTGGGCTTCCGCTAGCTGCTGCATTCATGAGCCACTGTGCCAGGAGTTTGGCTCCTTCCATCTGACCCGGGGAAGCTCTTTCTAAGAAGGTAATGACACATTCAGCAATGGTGGGATGTGCCAGGGAGGTCATTGATTTGGCGAGTTGTTCGAGGACTTCTTTTGACCAAGCAGAGATGGGGAGGGGGAGGGTTGACTGTCTGTTTTGATGATGATGATGGTGTTGATCAGTTGATGTTATCGATGTCACAGGAACACTGCTGCTGCTGCTGCTGCCACTAGCACCAAAGATGAGAGGTGGAGGAGATAGTACTGCAGGAATAGTACTTGCTGGAGCACCAGTCACAGAATCTATTGCTAGTACCGCCAATGTACTGGGGTTGCTGCAATGCAATAGAGTCAGTAATAGGCCCTGCGAGAAATTCTTAAAGCCAGCTACATCGTCATTATTTGTTGCCAACATGACTGCTGTTTCTTTCACGAGAGATAGGAGGGCATTAGCTGGATGATGTGGTTGCTGCTGTTGTTGCTGAGCTCCACGTTTTGCTCTCTTTGATTGCTGCTGAGACCCTACTATCACAGTGGCGGTGGTTCCACCTGCTGACCAATCTTTACCTTCAGACAAGCAACAGACCACAGGGAGCAGGAAGAAGGCTTTATTCCTCATTTCCCTATCTCTACCTTGCACCGCTCTTGACAACAGCGTCACTACGGCTTCTCCACATCCTTGAGCAACCTCGTACTGAGCAGCAAGAAGTAACGCAGAAAGATACGCACACAGCTGCTGTGTACCACCACTCTGAGCATCACCGCCACCATTGCAATCAGTACTAAACTGGGCATCTACATGCTTCAACAAAGCTAGCTGTACTTCTACTTGTTGAGAACTAGGAAACACTTCCTCCTTTGTTGAATAGAAATGAATGTTCCTCAATGCAGTCACTGCCAACATAAGAATTGGATGTAGGCAAGAACTATTGTTGTTGTTGTTGTTGTTAAGGGAATATGCACGGCTACCCAGAAGTAATGTAGATGGTTCTTTCAGCAAGGCAGCTGCATGCCGAGGCGCCACTACTGATACCATCTGACAAATGGCGGCTAGTGCCAGGCAATCGTCCACATGAACCATCTCATCTGCATCTGGTCTTCCTCTAGCTGCATTTCTAAAACTACTGCTATTGTTGCAATACGTCCTGGAATTTAGAGAAGACATCACCTCACAGCCAGTGTGTACTAGAGCAGTTGCTATTGCCTTCATTGTTGACGCATCATGGCCTTGGTGACGCCGACAACACTCATGACTCCCACTCCCACTAAAGCCGCTGCCACCCATCCTACTATTAGTAATGTTGTTCTGCAGCTTTAGTTTTATAGTTTTATAATCTAAAGAGGAGGAATCCATTGGATCTATTGCTGTTCCAGTAGTGGCCAAGGATCTAACCCCTCCACCAATCAGTCTTCTTCTCTTGTTACCACTCCTCAGCAGATGCCCCCCTCCCTCTTCATCCTCCATCATCATAGCCACATCTCCACTGTCATCAGCAGGATTGTAGCCGACATCATGATGGCGATCATCTTGGGAGGGATCCACTTGAACCACGGGCACAACCACACCTCTATCTCGACATGCACTGTCAATAAAACCCAGTAACAGCTTGAAATTCCTCTCCTTTTCATCCATTGATGCAATTAACTCTGACGCTGATGTCCTGGTGGGTATAACTGCAGATACTAAGTAAGACATTACTGCACTGTGAATGATGTGTCTGCATGTATTGCTATTGCTATTATTGTTATTTCTATTGAGACAATCAAGAGCAGGAGCAGAAGGTACCCTTGTGAGACACAGGATGTTTGCGGTGGAGCCCAGTACGAATGGTGCTTGTGCTACGATGCTAGACCATATTAGGCACAACTCTTGTTGAAATGTACTGTGTACTATTCCTGAACAGGAGGTGGTGGTGGTTGTAGAAAATAGAGATAATGCCGCATGTGTGATTGCTGATCCTAATTTTAACAATGCCAAGGCTTCTGGGCTACTAGTAGTCGTATCTGACCCTTGGGAGTTGAAAAAACCTCCACTGCTTTTGATATTGATATTATCACCATCACTATAGTGATGCCTGCCATTTCTGTTGCTCCTAAAGTCAATAGAGTCCACCAATGAATACAGGAGGCAAAGCATGGCTTGCTTCCACTCCCCCTCGTTGCAGCTCTTTTGAAACACGTCACTATTACGAAACACTAGATTGACAGCTGCCACTGCCTTGGCTGTTGTTTTTGTTCTCTGGGGAGTATCATCGCACCTCAACAGTGCAGTGAGGAGGTGCATACCAGATACTGATGTTTTGATTGTTGTGCTCAGTGTCAAGCTGACTGCAGTGTCTATAAGGGAGAGAGGCACTGCAGATCTGGCTCTGGATGGGGCCTGGTGGAGCAGTTCTACCAGAGGAGCAATGCAGCCATAGATGATCTGCTCACACGATTTAATTCTAGTCACTTTGAGCTTCAGAGACAAAGAAGACGGTTTCATGTGGTTGGTGTTGATGTTGAAAAGTCCTTGAAAGCATGCAATTGTAGCCTCTAGACCTGGTGTTGCAGCCTGTTGTTGTTGCTGATGATATTGGGAGGTGATTGTGCTTGTGAAAGCAGCAGCTACACTGACTGCATCAATCAACAGATCTGAGAATCCACTAATGATTGATGGTATCTGCTTGGGTTCAATAGAAGCCATGAGAGCAGTTACTCTACACAAGGCAGATTGGAGTTCAGGCTGGATGTCAGCCAAGTCGAGTCGGGGCAACACTGGAAGGAGGCGTTTTAAAATGTCAGCGAGAGAGGTAGACGTTGACCCTGCCAACATACCTGGGACCTTGACACATGTGAGATGGATCAGTTTTAATACAGAGGCTGCTTCTCTAGGGACTACAGTGGCTGGGAGGATGACTTGGTCTATGAGGGTGATGATTACACCTCGAAGACGGACAGCGACGTTGCTCTCTGGAAGACCATTTTGACTCCCACTTTCTTCACCTGCTGCTACGATTTCTGCTAGCTGCTGCGCTAGTTGATGAAGTGTTGGACGTGCAGCTGCCATCTTATTTATCTAGAGACTTGCAGTCTGCAGTCTTCTCAAATAATGAATGACATCATTTTCAAGGCTTTAACAATTGTGATCTGGAGTCACAAGTGTATTCTTGGAGGTTGAATTTGTAAACTCACAAGCGTATAAGAGTACAACATTGTGAAGAAACAAATCATATGCAGCCAGAATCGCTACATCCCTCATTTCCCCTTGAACCGACTCGCACGCTGGGAAAATTGCTCCTCTGTTCATTGGGATTGGGATCTATGTATACTGTGGTGGACGCATTTCAGGCTGCAATTGTATTCAGATCATCTATGACGATCATAGCTCAAAACAACAAGGATTCAATTCGTCTTTATTGAAAGCAGTTCAAAAATCTTTGATTGATGGCTGCCAACACAGATGCTGCAGATAACTCTGCAGTCACTGATGCCTCTGAGGCAGTAGACCAATTGACTTACGACATACGTTCACTGATGATTAAGGATGAGTAAGTCAATCCCTGTTTTTACGCCCCAATCAACTGACATTCAGAAATCTCATCGACGTCTGCCACCTCATTAACTTACCTCTCCCTTCTCTCTCTAACCTACCCAAACCCACCCCACACCAACAGACTCTCCTCTGACGAGAAATTCCAACTCTGCCGCAGCATTGGCGAAGAATGCATCCAAGAATCCGAACTCCGTGCTCTATTAGAAAAGAAGCCCAAGCCAGTAGCTTACGATGGTTTCGAACCATCTGGTCGTATGCACATTGCCCAGGGCGTCCTCAAAGCCCTCAACGTCAACAAACTCACCAAATCTGGCGTCACCTTCCGTTTCTGGGTCGCTGATTGGTTTGCCCAGCTCAACAATAAGATGGGTGGAGATTTGAAGAAGATTCAGGTTGTCGGTCGTTACCTTGTTGAGATCTGGAAGGCCGTGGGAATGGATATGAGCAAGGTAGAGTTTCTCTATGCCTCTGAGGAGATAAACAAACGCCCAGATGAGTACTGGACCCTGGTAATGGATGTTGCTAGGAAGAATAATTTAAAACGTATAGTCAGATGCTCACAAATCATGGGAAGGAATGAAACTGACGAATTGAGCGCTGCACAGATCTTCTACCCATGCATGCAATGCGCGGATATATTCTTCCTGGGAGCTGATATCTGCCAGCTAGGCATGGATCAACGTAAAGTAAACATGCTTGCTCGTGAATATGCCGATGATTGCAAACCTAAAAGAAGAAAACCTATCATTCTGAGTCATCCAATGATGCCAGGATTGCTGCAAGGTCAAGAGAAAATGAGCAAAAGTGACCCTAATTCTGCAATTTTCATGGAAGACACCGAACAAGAGGTCAATTCAAAGATTAAGAAGGCTTTTTGCCCACCTAATGAAGTGGAAGGCAATCCATGCTTGTCCTACATCCAGCATATAGTTATCCCTTGGGTTGGAAAGTTTGCCATCACCCGTCCAGAGGATCATGGGGGGAATAAAGAGTATGTTGGGTATGCTGAGCTGGCCGCTGATTATGGCAGTGGGGCTCTCCATCCTGGTGATTTGAAACCAGCCTTGGCGAGGCATTTGAATGAGATTTTGAAGCCAGTGAGAGATCATTTTGAGAATGATCCTGAAGCTAAGGCTTTATTGAAACAAGTCAAGGCTTACAAGACAACCAGGTGAGGGACAATGGGAGACAAAGAGAGGTCTTTATATACGTGTGATTTAAGATGGTGGCAATGCTCATTTGAGTTACAGAGCTGTATGTAAAAAGAAGAAAATCGACCTGAGCATGTCTCTATCTATCTCTTCATTTGACGTAGATAAGACCCTTTTCCACTCTAGATCTCAACTCTTTGAAAGCTTCAACATTCGCATATGGCATCTTGGTGAAAGGATCTTTATACTTGGCAGGCAACCCACTAATTGCACACACTGCTCTCGGCACAGGACCATCACCAGGTGGCCCCCTCCTTGGAACCAATTCAGGAGGCACTGCCATATTTCTAACTTCTATAGTAGTCCTTTCTTCCTGTGTTGTCCTATCCTTCCTGCTCACCACTCTCAGCATGGGCCCAGCGTACCTGGCCTTCTTCACATTGGCCTTCTTCTTTGTTGCCTCTTCTGCTGCTTCCAGCAACTCCAACGATTTCAAGTTTTCAATCTCCGTATAGGCTGCTTCAGCTAGGAGTTCTTGTTGTGTGAGTTGTCTGACGACGGTGGGTTTGGAGGTTCTTCGGGGTTTTACTGCCTCCATGACTCTTCTTTCTTCTTCTCCTTCTAGCACTTTTTGCCTTGTTGATTCTCTGACCATGACTGTCCGTTCAACAGGAATAATGATACCATCATCAATAATGTTATCTATCTTTTCTTTTTTAACCTTGACCTGTTTCTGCTGCTTCTTTTCCGCTGACGTAGGTGCACTCTTGGATTTCGGTTTTGATTTTAGTGTTGCACCAGGAACTGGTGGTGGCTTGTATCCTGGAGGACGAAGAACCTTTTTCTTCTTGTCTCTCGCCTGAGCATCTGCCTCTGCTTCTGCTGCCTCTTCGTCGGAGTCAATCTCCTCTTCAGACTCAGAGAAATCGGCATCTGCATCATCCTCCGGCTCAGATTCAGTCTCGTACCGTATGTCTTCTTCTTCTTCTTTGAAGAAGTCTTGGTTCCAAAATTCTTCATCTGCATCGTCGTCTTGAGCGACAGCGACCAAGGTGCCCATGCGTTGGCCCCTAGAAGCACGGGCAGGAAGGTCGCGACCTGGAGGTGGAGCGACGAACTTTTTGGAGCGTTTATGCGGTCTTTCATCTTCACTGATTTCTTCTTGTTCTTCTTCATCTTCACTTCCATCCACATCGTCTTCCACGTCTTCGTCGGTGCTTACTTCCGCCTGCAGTTGTTTTCGGGTGTGTTGGGCGGTGGGAGGGATGTTGTTGGTACGCGCGTGCGTGTAGAATGCGTTATGCTCGAATAATAATGGTGCATGGGGACTAATGGAACTCCAGGGATCAGTATCAACGACTCTCACCTCTTCTTCTTCCACATCATCCTCTTTCAATTCAATTTCATCGCCCAGTGATCTTCTACGTCTTGTCGACATACTCTTACGACCGTTACTTCGTTCTACTTTATTACGTCTCGACTATATTCTTAATATTTACAAAACACTGTGAGGCATGCTCTACCTCCTTTTACATAGACTTCCCTCTCCCACCACCGCCATCACCACCCACTGTTCTCTCTCTAAAGGGTAGAATTTGTCTTTGTGGTATATTTCCTCCTCTTATTCCCAACAGCCTTCTGTACACTCTTCTTCCTCCCTCCACCACCCCTTGTTTCATGCTGCTGGTATGAACTCCCACCATGATGTTGTTGTTGATGTCCATATTGATGCCTTTTCATGACAATACCTACCCCCCTACCCTTCATCTTCTGGAGTGCATCCACCAAGTACCCTCGCCCTCCTCCACTACCACCACTCCCGCTACCAGGTGGTCTTCTTCTCACTACTTGACCAGTTCCTGCCTTGGGACCCCCCATCCTAACTACTTGACCATGAGAAGGTAATGGAGGCAAGACAATACGATGATGATCATACTGGGCAGCTCTAGTAGCATCAGCAAAGTATTCATCAATATTCTGCATCAGTTGAATACCATCACCACCACCACGTAATTCCCCTCTTTGTGTATCATTGATGTTTTCTTCTCTAGATCCATACATTGCATACTTGCTGTTGTTATTAGTATGAGTATGAATGTCGTATAGCCCATGCTGCTGCTGCTGCTGATGGTGGTGGTGGTGGTGGTTGTATAGATGACCATGACCAAGGAGGGATGGGACTGGATGCAGTAGATCTGGTGGTAGTGGAAAAGCAGGGGCAGAGGCTGAACATGGAGCGGAAGAAGTAGGATGGATCTTGTACTGTGAGGGAGGCTGACGATGCTGATGTCGACTGCGATGCGTTTGGGGGAAGGCATTGCAGTGGTGCGTTGCAAGACCAAGAGGACCAGGAAGAGGAGGTGGATCCATTTGGTACTCATCTTCTTCATTATTATTGTCTCCATTGCCATTATAATAATCATTGTATTGGTGCTGCTGCTGCTGTTGTTGATGATACCTGTCATATTCATGACTTGGCTGATACTCACCTCCAAATTGGTTTGCAATGGAGGGGGGAAATGTCTGTTGCTGTTGCTGCTGTGGTTGTTCTTCAAATGGCTGCTGAACGAACACTGCATGATTAGTGTTGAAACCAGGGACAGTATGATGAGATAGAGGTGGAGGAAGAGGTGGGGTGTACTCAGTGTTGCCTCCTTGGAAGCCTTGATACTGCTGGTGGTAGTGGTGGTGGTGATTAAAGGGAGAGGGAGCAGGAAGAGGAATGTACTCATTATTATTCAAAGGAGCTCTGTTGTTCATAATATTGCTGCTGAGGTTATTTTTGAATGGTTTGAAAAAGGTAGAGGAAGCAGAAGGAGGTGTGTTGAGAAGAGGGAATGCATGGTGGTGATTACGAGCTGCTGCAGCTGCTGCTCTGATGGCCACCATTGGCTCCTCCTCTTCCTCCCTCTCTTCCTCTTGATGCTGTTGCTGATACTGCCGTTGATGATTTTCATGATGATCAAGATGAGAATGATATTGATGTACTCTAGTCGTAGCAGGTTCAACACCGTTCCAAATCATACCTTCCCCATTTCCTTCCTCTTCCATTGCCGCTTCTGCTATTGCCAGAGCATCCACGTCAACACCGACAGCAGCAACATATTCTTTCTGATTGCCATCATCCCAAAAACAGTCATCATCTTCCTCTACAAGCTGAGGTGGTTGATTATGAAGATTGTTGTTGAGGATACTGCCAGTAGATTTGTTATAATGCTGAAGAAGCTCTACTTTGTCGTGTTTAGTACTTTGTTGTTTTTCCTGATGATACACAATATTGGAGAGAAGGGCTTGATCACCCACCATGAACTCCTCCTCCCCCTCTTCATTGTGCTGCTGTTGCTGCTGTTGTTGCATTACTAGCTTTTCTCCTACACGTACGTCCTCATTCTTGTCACAGATAACTGGCGTCAAGTCGTGTTGAATATCAAACTGCTGCTGCTGCTCATTGTGATGGTCATCCAGGTCTATAATATTAATGGGTGAAGGTGACATATTACCACTGAGACCACCACCGTCTTCATCATCCTCTTTCCAGCAATCTGTAGCATGCCAAGCAGCTGTTTTCAAAAACAGTTGCAAACAGTTCCTAGGAACCAAACCCATTGGCCCAAGATACTGAGACACACCAATACCACCATTACTTCCATCCTTGCCATCTTTACTACTATTGCTCCTACTGCCCATATCCAAGTTCAAAAGTTGTTGTAGAGTATACCCACTTCCTCCCATTGCTGCTGCACTATGACTATTGAGAGAATAAAATGACTCCAAAAACGACTCAGTCTCCCCCGGCTCTTCTACCACCACATATTGAAAAGCAGCAGGCAAGGCATTCCACCAGTCACGCACCCCCGTCATCACGGCAGTCACCAGCTCGGCAGTCTGCTGGGAACTATGAGATGTCAGAAGCTGCAGATGCACTCCACATTTTGATGCAACTCCTAGTAGGAATGCATCAACACCTTTGCTAGAGACTTCTGAAAGAAACACAGGGGATCCTTCCACCACCATGATGAGTCTACTAAAAGCATAACTCAGCCTTCCAATAGTGAACTCGGCCTTTTCCAACCATTCCTCTGCAGCTGCAGCTGCATCTACTTGACCACCATCACTATCATTACGACTACCATTATCAAGGGTCCACTGAGCAGAATGAATAACCAGAGCAAGGGAAGGAGACAGCACTGCATCCACCAGACTCAGAGGCCTCTCCACTACTGTCACACCATGTTTCTCTAGTTCCAAGATTTGCTCATATAAAGGGCGCCTTGCTTTAATTGGACGGCAGGATGCATTATTAGAGATGACTACAGGCCACTCTATCTTAGTCGAGACTTCCTGTTGGTACTTTAATTCTATTGGAGTTCCATCATCGGCGGTGTCATCATCATCATTATTATTATTATTATTATTATTATTATTATTATTGGTGGTGAGGGCATCAACCCAGTCGTCGTCGCCATCAGCAGCAGCAGCGGCGGCGGCGGCTATAATATCAGCAGCAAGAAGAGGATCGATGTGAGGTGGTGTAGTTGACTGAGGAAAGGAAGGATGGTTGGTAGACTGAAGCACAATGCAGCGGCAGCGGTATTGGTTCCTGATACTCCCACTCCCATTTCTCACAAGACCTTCCAGAGCAGTAGGAGTAGTATTATGAAGATGATACACGACAATCAAGTCAAAGAGTTCTACAGGTAGCAGCAGCTGTTGTTGTAGCTGTGAAGCTGGATCTTTGGTAGAGAGAAGAGATTCAGTAATCAGAATGCACCCACTTCCTCCTTCCATCAACTGCTGTTGAATTGCATCAGATATGTCTTCCCTTTTCATTTCAGTAATTGACGATTCCGACAAGATTCCATGGACCTTGACGCCAGCCGTGGTTTCTAGTGTGTTTTTTAGAACAGCACAGCATGCTCTGGTTGGGGCGACAATCAGAACCAACATCTCTTTAACTTCCTTCTTCTCCTTGTTTTGGTTATTGTTGTTCTCGTGGTCGTGGCCGGATAACAATGCCTCTTCAGCCAACCTGCACAAGATGTCTTGCTTTGGATGATCTATTGCTGTGTCCTTATCTTTCATCTGTTGGAGAAGGTCTTCAAGAGAACCAAGGGAGAGTTCCTCAATGGTGTGCTGGAGATAGACAATAGCACATTGGAGACTTTGATACGCAAGGAGCTGAGCTGTTTGACGGATGGTTGCCCTGACGGTAAGAATTCTTTTAGTCGCTTTAGTATCAGCCTTATGAAGAGCAGCTGTAATCCAATCTACAGATAGGAAGGCGGCAGTTGTGTTATTGCTATTTGTGTTGGTAGCTGTCTTGGCGCTGCATATTGGCACCTCATCTGGAAGGAGAGATGTCTCAATGATCTCATCTTCCTCTTCAAGCATCTTAAGTAGAGAGAGTAATGGGTCTGTGAGAGGAACAGGGATCGTTTCTATGACTAGAGAAGGGAGGGGTGGGTGGTTTGGTTCTGGAGCTAGGGCTGGAGGAGGAAGAGAGGTGATTTTATAGTTGTCATTGTCGGTGTCGTCTTTGTCTTTGTGCTGTTGTATATTGCTCTTATCTGAAGGTACCTCTGATTCTTTGATATTGTATACACTATGAGGTGTGAAGTCCTTATCCAACAAAGAGAGATCTGGAAGAGAAGGGGAAATGGCATTGTCGTTGTCGAGAGGGAGAGGCTGCTCCTCTACCACCAGGTGGTCTTCGGGCAGAGCGTCAGCGGTTGGGGTTTGCTCTTCAGCACCGTTCAACCAGGCTTCCTTGCCTCTATTGATTAGTGTAGAGTTTTTTAGAGCTGCTGGATCAACGGTTTCATCCTTAAACACGATTTCCGGAGCTTCTTCCTTTTTATTCTTCTTGACTGGGTTTGCTCTTCCCTTTGCATTCTTCTTCCTTTTAACCATCCTAAACCCTCACTCTCACGTCTATTAATTCCATTCTAAAGAATAAATCAATTTCTACTCGTCATAATTACACCTATTTTATCGGATACACATCCCAAAGAGCAACTGTTCCATCTCTTGAGGCAGATGCCAACCTGCCCGTCTTTGGTCCAAACTCGACAGCACTCACTGCAGCTGTATGATATCTCAACACTGCCAATAACTTCCCATTCTTATACCTATACACCCTCACTTTACCATCCCACCCAGCAGCAGCAAATATTGCATCATCTTGCCGTATTGTCAAGTCATTCAACCCCACCACTCCCTCTCCTTTTCCACCGCCCTTCTTTAGGTCAACTGTGTACTTCACCTCTATTCCACCACCACCGCCATTCAATATAAATGCACTCATCCCTTTATCAGCAGATCCACACACACCTCCTCTCCCCTCCTTATCCATACATATACACGTTATTGGCTCACTATATATCTTCAATTGGCACTTTAATACCCCACCTTCTTCTATGTTCCATACTACTAGACTGCCATCTTCAAAACCAGCTATTAAACACACTGTTCTATTACTACTACTGCTACTGCTGCTGCAACCATCATGAGGGTGATGGTGAATAAATAGTTGGGCGGCCATTACCATACCACGTGTACCACCAACAGTTAAATGATGAAGTTTCTTCCCACATCCACAGCACCATACATCTAATCCTTGGGCATTACTATCTGGTATTGCTATCAAACATGGTGGTGTCTCATGCTGATGGTGCTGGAATAGCAAAGAAGAAGAAGAAGAAGGAGGAGGGGGAGGAGGCTCTTCTCTGTTGTTGGTTCTAGGACTTATTACTTCAGCTGTTTTACCTTGTTTTAAACAGGATTCTACAAAGTCTTCTATACTACTGCTACTACCACCAGTTGTACCTTGGTTTCTTCCTGCGACAAGAGGCAAGAAAGAAAATCGACAGAATGTGTACATGGGGGAGGAGAATATCTTGTCAGGCTGACTGTTTTTTGATGATGATGGTGGGAGTTTAGAATCAGAGTTGTACAACCATATCTTAGTAGTGCTGTCCCTTCCTTGAGTTACTAGCGTTGACTGGGTGTTGTTGTTGTTGGTGGTGGTGGAATGGAAGGTGGCAAGGTTGAGAACTCCGATGGAAAGAGGGTGCAATCGCTGGGCCTCAGCAGCGGGGCGGTAGTCGTCAAGACTCCAAGCTGTCACGTTACCTTGAGAATCCCTGAGAAGATAAAGTTATGGTTTGTGAGAGTAATTTATGTGGTGAAGAGTAGCACTTAATGTAATAAAGGAGAGAAACTCACCCTGAATATATGACATTTTCGGAGTGATCAAAATCTATTGTTTGAATCTCTGGACCAGACCCTCGTAAAACAGCTATAGGGTCCGGCATCTGTCATTGGATGGTACGAAAAATTGAATGATGGTATCATATCATGATTCACTTTACACCTTTCAACCTTTCTTCTTCTTCTTCTTGGCCCTCTCGCTCTCGCTCTTCTTCTCCTTCCCGTTTCCCACCTCCTCTTCCTCCTCCTCTTTCTTCCTTTTCTTCTTTTTCTTCTTCTTCTCATCTTCTTCATCTTCCTTCTCCACTGTAAAACCTACAGCTCCAGTATCACACGTTTCTAAACTTCCAGTCAAAGACATAAATTCCCCATTTCTCAACACCTCCTTCGCTCTGAACCACACCCTTGTTCCTACTGCTATTCTATGTTGTTCATTCTTGTTACTAACCCAGCTCATTTCTCCAAATCGAGGCTTTATCTCCTCCTTAATATACTTTGCAGGAATGGATACATTGATGAATCCAAGGACTAATAGGCCGATGTAATCTGATCCTATCTTGTTGACGACGCCGGTGAGTCGGGCAGCTGGTAGTGGTTGGAATACGACGACGATGGAGAGAACTTTCACCCTGAGATAGGGGAAGTATGGGTGGACTTGCGCATGCTGGGATAGAATTTTCTCATTGCTATATGATACTATGACTCCTTCACAATCCTCGTTATATCTATGGAAGAAAGAGGGAAAAGGAGAGGGAGGGGTGTACACTGATCAGTTGTTGTGGGAAAAATGAAGGTGAACACAATATATATATATACAAGCTTATACAACCATCCAACACTATAGTACTTACCTAAGAAGCATGTTATTCAGCTGTTCAACAACTCCAGCTTCTACATTTCCACTTTTAGAAGGGTGAAGGTCTATGGTGAACTGCACTCTGAGCTTGTGCAGTGACGAGCGGTCCATCTTCCCTAGTGTTGCCAAGTTCAGAGTTGTTTCTTCTGGAAAGCACATGCAACAACGGAATGTCTCCCACTAGAAGCAATCAAACAGCCTATGAAAAGCCTGTTGTGCGCGACTCGAGGGCAGTGTTTTGAATAATCTTTGATAAGTGGGATCGTCAAATATTTATCAATATTTTGCTATAAAAATGATTTAATCGTCATACAGACCCTATATGTTGTGCATGAAATGTGCAATTAGACGTTGGTTTGATGTAAGTATGCCTGAAGAGGACCAAATATATGCGCTCGTGGAAAAACGGCGGCGGCCCAAAAAGGTTTGGGAAGCACAGTTATGAAAGCATACCCAACCTATAAGTAAACATCTCAATTACATCCGGAATCCTGTCTAGAACGCCAGGTGACAGTGTCATCCCTCCCTATTTGCGCATCCCGCAACAAAATCTCACGATTTTGATTCTGCATCAATATGGCTGACACTCAAGAAGCACCCCCTATCAAAATGGAAGGTATAGAAGCTCCCAATCGCACACTAGAAGACGATCTAGATCCTAATTCAGACCCCAAGAGAGTCAAAACTCATGACATTCCAACGGCAGACGACACTCTTACCAGCAACCACACCGCCTCGGAAAGAATTAATATACAGACTCAAACTAGGCACCCAGATGGCCCTAGGAAGATTGGATACATAGAATTCGACTCAGGCTATCAAGCTTTTAGGTACTTCTCCAGCCTCCTCCGCAACCTCCGCAAGCATCAGAACCTCAACGATTATGAGTTCCACATGGTCAGCGAGCTCATCCAAGCCGGCCACCCCGATGCTGCTCGCAAGCTCAAAGGTGACCTCCACTCCATTCAAATCAGGGACACCTACGAACACAAGAACCATCCAGCTTGTTTTAATATTATCCATAAAGACGGCACTGTTGAAGATGTTTCTTATCGTAAATGTCTGGGCACATTGTTCCCCAACATGGATCAGGTGTATGTCAGAAGTTCGTCCTTTTTTGAAGATAAAAAAGAGAGGATGGAGAAGGAAACGGAAAATCCCAGGTATAAAACATTTGTTGCAGCTAATTCTCTAGCTATTATGAAGGATCCTGAGCCACTAGTTGGAGTAGGAGGACCAGATGAAGCTCCTGATGGAGGTGATGGGTCACCAAGAGGAGCAGGGAGAGGAGGAAGGGGAAGAGGCGGTGGAGGAAGAGGTTCAGCTAAAGGAAGAGGAGCAGGGAGAGGAGGTAGGAGAGGTGGCCGTGGTAGAGGAGGAGGGAGAGGAAGGGGAGGACCAAGAGGGAGAGGAAGAGGACGTTATTAAAAGACGAGAGGTAGTGGCTTTGTTGTTTTCATGCAAGATGTGGGGGTTGTTGATCAACAATATGGATAAGAGAACAGTACATGATTGATAATTGGCTGGGAGTAGGGAGAAAATACAGCATGTAAATGAATGAAGACGTGATGGAAATTAATGATGATGCCATGATGGTGATGGTGGAGGGAGGAGAGGCTGGCAGGTAGAAGAGAGGCGGGCTTGTGATTGCGGTGTGCAGCCTCTCTCTGTCTGTGGGCACGTTAAAACTGGCGGTCTCCCTCTGTAATCTACCTCTTTTACAATCGAGGCATAAACCAGTCTCCATCATATAATTGCAGCTTGAGCAGCTGCTTTCCATCACCTAGGTGAAATCAATCGGTTATTTGATACCAGGAAAAGAAATAAACTGCCAAGATGGTGAAGTTCACTATTGACGAAATCAGGTACGTATACATACCGGCTAGACAATTCAAGCAGCAAGAATTACGACGCATCCAGCTGCATCCATGCCGCCGGCCGGCAGCGAATTCTCGTCGTTCCTGGCAGTTATCGACTCTCTTTGAATCACTAGACTTCATCCGGTCAATTAAAAGTCGAACATCAATGCCGGGGTGTTACAAAGATGCTCTAGTTCGAAGATATGATTCTAACGAATTCCCCCATTTTCCATCCTTTCGCAGAGGTCTGATGGACTTCCAGGACAATATTCGTAATGTGAGTATACCCTCTAGGGTTGAGTTAATGCACCCATTGCAGTCCTCTATCGTCCTACAACACAGTTGATCCTTGCCTCTGAATCAAGCCACCGCTTCCCTCTCTACTTTAACACCCTCCGTCTTCCATCGTCTCACCCTTCCACCCTCCACCGATCTTCCAATACACAGATGTCTGTCATTGCCCACGTTGATCACGGCAAATCCACCCTCACCGACTCCTTGGTCGCTGCTGCTGGTATTATCGCCGTCGAAAATGCCGGTGACATGCGTCTTACCGACACCCGTGCCGACGAGCAGGAACGTGGTATCACCATCAAGTCCACTGGTATTTCCCTGTACTACCAGTTCCAGGATGCAGAACTCGAGGGACTCAAGCGTGAAGGTAACGATTTTCTCATCAACTTGATTGACTCCCCAGGTCACGTTGATTTTTCCTCTGAAGTCACTGCTGCCCTCCGTATTACCGACGGTGCATTGGTGGTCGTCGATTGCATTGAAGGCGTCTGCGTCCAGACTGAGACCGTCCTCCGCCAAGCCCTTGGTGAGCGTATCAAGCCAGTGTTGACCATCAACAAGATCGATCGCTGCTTCTTGGAACTAATGCAAGAACCTGAAGAGGCATTTATGTCTTACCGTCGTGTCATTGAAAACGCCAATGTCATCATGGCCACATACGCCGATGAGGCTCTTGGTGACACCCAAGTCTACCCAGAGAAGGGTACAGTCTGTTTTTCTGCTGGTCTCCACGGCTGGGCCTTCACCCTCACCGTCTTTGCCAACCTGTATGCCAAGAAGTTTGGTACCGACAAGGAAAAGATGATGGAGAAGCTCTGGGGAGACAATTTCTTTGATCCCGCCACCAAGAAGTGGACCAAGAAGCAGACCGACTCTGCCTCCTGCAAGCGTGGTTTCTGCCAGTTCATCTACGAGCCAATCAAAACTGTCATCGAAGCTGCCATGAATGACAACAGAGAGAAGCTCTTTGGTTTGCTGGAGAAGCTAGAGGTCGCTAGTAAGCTCAAGTCTGACGATAAGGAGTTGATTGGCAAGCCACTGATGAAGCGTGTTATGCAGACCTGGTTGCCAGCACATGAAGCTTTGCTTGAAATGATGATCTGGCACTTGCCATCACCAGCTCATGCTCAAAAGTACCGTGTGGATGTGCTTTATGAGGGTCCATTGGATGATGTCTATGCCACTGCTATCAGAAACTGCGACTCCACGGGTCCTCTGATGATGTATGTCTCCAAGATGATTCCAGCTTCTGATAAGGGTCGTTTCTTTGCCTTTGGTCGTGTCTTCTCCGGAAAGATCTCCACCGGAAAGAAGGTCCGTATTATGGGACCAAATTTTGTCCCTGGACAGAAGAAGGATCTGTACGTCAAGACCATCCAGCGTACCGTCTTGTGCATGGGTCGCCGTCAAGAAGCAGTTGAAGATGTTCCTTGCGGTAACACTGTCGCTTTGGTTGGTTTGGATCAGTTTATTACCAAGAATGCTACCCTTGCTGATGAGAAGGCTGAAGACTCTCACACCATCCGTGCCATGAAGTTCTCCGTCTCCCCAGTCGTGCGCGTCGCAGTCGAGCCAAAGATGGCCTCTGATCTCCCCAAGTTGGTTGAAGGTCTCAAGCGCCTGGCCAAATCTGATCCCATGGTTCAGTGCTCCATTGAAGAAACTGGTGAACACATTATTGCCGGTGCTGGTGAACTCCACTTGGAAATTTGCCTCAAGGATTTGCAAGATGATTTCATGGGCGGTGCCGAGATCCGCGTCTCCGACCCAGTCGTCGCCTTCCGTGAGACTGTCAACGCCACCTCTGACCACGTTGTCATGTCCAAATCCCCCAACAAGCACAACCGTATTTACCTCCAGGCTCGTCCATTGGAAGAGGGACTGGCTGAGGCTATCGATGAAGGAAAGGTTGGGCCACGTGATGACCCCAAGACCCGCTCTAAGATTCTTTGCGACGAGTTTGGCTGGGACAAGGAAACTGCCAAGAAAATATGGTGCTTTGGTCCAGATACTACTGGTCCCAATATGATGGTTGATATTACAAAGGGAGTGCAATACTTGAATGAAATCAAGGATTCCTGCATTGCTGCCTTCCAGTGGGCCACAAAGGAAGGAGTATTGGCAGAAGAAAATGTGCGTGGTGTGTCTTTTGAAGTCTGTGATGTTGTCCTTCACACTGATGCCATCCATCGTGGTGGTGGACAGGTCATCCCAACCGCTCGTCGTGCCATGTATGCTGCACAGTTGACTGCTGAGCCGCGTTTGTTGGAGCCAGTCTACTTGGTCGAAATCCAGTGCCCAGAACAGGCCCTCGGTGGTGTCTACTCTGTGCTGAATCAAAAGAGAGGAATGGTGTTTGAGGAAGTTCAGAGACCAGGTACCCCTATTTTCAATTTGAAGGCATACTTGCCAGTCATTGAATCTTTTGGGTTCACCTCTACCCTCCGTGCTGCAACCAGTGGACAGGCCTTCCCTCAGTGTGTGTTTGATCATTGGGAAATGATGGGAGCTGATCCTCTCCTGGCTGGATCTCAGACTCATACAATGGTGCTGGATATCCGTAAACGTAAGGGTCTTAGACCTGAGACTTCGCCTCTTAATGAGTATGAAGATAAGCTCTAAGTTGTGCAGGTCTGGAATGTTTTGAATCTAGTAAAGGTGGTGGTGTGTTGAAAAAAGGGGGGGGGGAGAAGGGGGTATGATGACAATGATGGTCGGGAAGAAGGAAGAATATGTGTGTGTTTGTTGTTAAAACTTCTTTTGTTATTACAAGAAATAATAGTTGGTTACAAAGGTAGAGATGGCAATTACATATTGTGTACATGCAAAAGGCACCATCTCTTTCATGTCTGCCCATATCTCTGAGAGAGATTCTGTCAAAACCTGGATCCCTCCGAACGCTGACGAAGAAGTGAAGTTGCCTGGAATGTGTATGGTACACATGACAGTGAGTAGGGTGTCTCTGTGTTGATCTAACAAGCGCTTTCCTAGAGGCGCAGGTTATTATATGTAACTCAAGGTTAATATTGCATCGATCAGGTTATTTGGCTACTTTTGCCGGTCTTCCCTTGCTTGCTTGAACAACCACATATATATCTGGCGTGAGAGGAAAGGGGTTGACCCACTGTTGGCTGACAAAAAAAAAAAAAAAAAGAAACAAACTCTCCATCTTTACTGTATTTTTGGTGGCTTTTAAGTGTTGTTTGGTTAAGTTTTTTTCTCTTTTTATTTCTTTTAAGGGTTTT
>Ga0114919_10000296_pt1 | contig 36922 bp, 29 predicted proteins | sample BlataG_FD_88682 | JGI IMG/M metagenome (GOLD analysis project Ga0114919, IMG submission 88682) | Deep subsurface microbial communities from Black Sea to uncover new lineages of life (NeLLi) - Black_00105 metaG | ecosystem: Environmental > Aquatic > Marine > Oceanic > Sediment | place: Atlantic... | reverse complement strand
AGGACTGAATGCATTCTACGCTTTATTAGTCGACCTGCACATGCCGGTGATGACTGGGTTGGAGGCAGTGCAGGAGATACGGAAGAAGTGGCCTGGAGAGAGTGAGACGAGGATTATCGCTGTGACTGCTGATGCGTTTGAAGATACAAGGGACTTGTGTATGGCCAATGGATGTAGTGGTTGGTTGGCTAAACCATTTAGAGTTGAGAAATTTTCAAAACTTATATGTTCTGATTGATTAAATAAAAATATAAAAATGTAAAGTGAAGTTAAAACGCAGTAGCAGTGTTCTTAAAAAAAAAAAAAAAAAAGCTGATTCAAAAACCTCGTACCACTGTTGTTATTTATTATTATTGGTAGCAGTAAACTGTCTATATGTAATGCAATTAATAAAAGTCAGACACGTATCATACATAATTTAAGCAATTCTCTATCGACAGATAGATTGATGATGATGATGATGATGATGATGATGATTTAACTTTTAATCAAGGTACTGGCGCTGCTCCTTCTTCGGTAGGTTGATCTCCTTCCACAGTACCGAGCCCATTACTACTGCTGTTGCTATTTTCACTACCATCGCCATCACTAAGAGTACCATCACCACCAAATAACACACCACCTTGTCTAAGTGCATCTATAAGTGCAGATCCAGGGAGCCTCACTCCCTCTGGAGTTGAGGATGCAGAAGAGGAGGAGCTGCAGCAAGATGATAGGACAGAGTTGGCATCGACAAAGGCGATCAAATTCTCAAGTTCAGGGAACTGAGAGGCAGAGCACATACAAGCAGCAATGGTTGGCCAGTTGGGTTCTGCAGTAATGGTGCAGCAGTCGGCGGCAGTGAAGGAGCCCATGGCACAAGAACGGGAAAGAAAGAGGCGCTGGATGGCGGCTCTGGAGTCGGGGGTTGTGGAGGAGCATGTGTCTGCAGCGTTCGGGGGGCACGATGGTATACACTGTGCTGGAGCTTGTAATAATGCTCGTCTATCTAATGCATTAGCTATGGGTGATAGAAAAAGGAGAGTGAATAAAAGAGTAGAAAGTAGGAAACGTGTTTTGGCCATAACTTTTCTAGGAAAGGACGAGATTTGTTTATTTCGTTCTAAAACTCATTTGCACTAGTCGTGTGTATATTCTTATAACTATGAAATGTAGAATTATTTGCTAGGGGTTTTGAGAGCATGAGCTGACAAGAAGGAGGGAAGTCATAAGAACACTAAGCCTAGTCCTCCCAGGTCTTCCCTGAGGATTCTTGGAATGTGGGTAGTGACAATGGTCTGCTGGTGCAATTCGGGGTGTCTTTAAGAGGTTGCAAACAACGTATGAAATCATATTGGACTAATTAGCAAACGTCCAGTTAGTTTGCACTGTCTGAATTAAAACGTGTTGAGAGTGACCCATACTTCCAACCCCTCTTGCTAGCTCCTGTGACAACAATAATTATTATTTAGAGTGCACAGAAATGGTGAATTAATCACTTGAAGTCGTTTACTAGGTCTACAACATCTATTAAAGCGCAACCCAGACCAGTAAATTACGACAGCCGTCTCAATATGATGATCAGCGTTATCAACACCACCCACCGTCCCCTCCTCCCTCCTTCGTGGCATTTCCCCCGGTTCCCCTTTCTCTACCCCCTCCTCCTCATCATCATCCTCCTCCTCCAAACAGCATCACCTCAAGCTCAAGAAGAATGCCCCATCATTGTGCAGTATGATGTCAACCTTGGCACACAATCAGCATCATCATCAGCACCAACAACAACAACCAATCCAGACGCAGTCCCTATCTTCCTCGTCCAAATGTCAATCCAAAACAACTCCCCTTCTACTACTACTACTATACCAACTAATGGTACATTGGTAGATGAATGGAGACTAGGTTGGCAGTTTCCTTACGGCTCCTACATCAACTCACAAGATGATATATTCGATAACCGACTGCAGCTACTCAACCCAGAGTCTACTACTCCCGTAGTACAAACAGCAGATGTGCCTCTCCTTCCTGGAGGAGAGTACAGGTTCACCTTTCTAGGTACTAAGAATAATAGTGGTACTACTTCTACTACTACTACTAGCAATCCGTATAATGTAGGGGCACCAGTTGGAATGGTGTTCAATAATATGTTATGTAGAGCTTTGCCGGTACCGACTGATGATATAGCAGCAAGGCCAGGAGTTAATACAACTACTACTAATAATAATAATAATAATGATAATAATATAGTATCAGTAGAGTACACGCCGATAGTCTACATCAATCAACCAATAGTTAACTCTTTCACTCAGTACCTGGTAAGATTGAGGAATGTTCTGAATGGTACTGATCCCATCCCACTGAGCAGTATCTCTCTACAGTACTGGTTTGAAGGACCAGAAGAGGGAGTGCTCCCACTAGCAGCAGAGTTTGATGATCCTAGTAATTATCTGCAAGCTGATTGTGAGTGGGCTACTACCGGGTGCCGTACCGTTGAGTTGGGGGTCAAGAGAGGACTGAGAACTAATGGTGGCAGTGGTAGTAATGCTGCTGGTGGTGCTGTCAATAGTAATAGTGAAGAAATAATGGGGGCGAGGTATTATGTAGAGATAAAATTCACTGATGAAGCTGGTCTACTTCTTCCTACCGGTAGTGATGCAGTCGCTCCCATCTTCATTGGACAAGGAGAGTCAGTGATGGATGTGCTTGTCACCATTACCACCAAAGCTAATAATAATAATGATAATAATAATAATAATAATGGTGGTACAGTAGGGTTGTTCAATAGTACACAGGATTATTCATACATAGATACACCCATCCTTGACATAAATAATAGCAGCAGTACATTTGCTAATAGTACCACAGGTGGGAGTAACATCATTACTATTCTACCTAGAAGGGCGGTGCTGAATGAGAGGCTTCCTGCATATGTTGATGATAAGCTGGTATGGGGGATACCTCCCACAGTTGATAGTGTGTATGCCTCAGATACCAATTATGATGATGCCGCTATAATGAATGATAATAGAAGTGGTGGTGGAGGCGGGGCTAATGGTGATGGAGTGCAATGTGTGACAACTGGAAATGGGCTGCAACAGACGTGCGGAATCGCGACCACGTTTTGTTGCATGCCAGCAATTCCAGGGGAAGTGTTGAGTGCGACTGTTCCTGCTGTGTGGCCTCCTCAACCACCAACAAACACTGGTGGTATTAGTAATAGTGGTGGAAATGTTCCTGTGGGGGCTGGTAGTGGCAATAGTACAACTACTGCCAGTCCTGAAGGTGGTGGTGATGGTGGAAATAATAATAATAATAACACCACCACCACTACCCCTACGACTTCTCCTGATCCTGAGTCGTCAGAGCAATTGATTGGTCTTGCTCCACTGGAAGAAGGAGGCGGAGGAACAGCAACAGGAGGAGGAGGAGGGTTTGTGTTTAATAGCAGTAATCTAGAACTTCCTGGTGAAAGTAGTAGCAGTAGTAGTAATAGCGAGGATGATGATGATGGTGGTGGTGGTAGTAGTAGCAGTGGAGCAATAGTGGGAATTGCAATAGGAGCGGTAGCTGCAGTTGGAGTTGTGTTTGCCGCACTAGCTATGTTCTTAGTCAAGAAGAGGAGGGAACAGAGGAGAGAGCTACTGGGAACAAATAGTTTGGATATAGCTGAACAAGGAGTGAAACACAGCAGTAGTAGTGGTGGTGGTGGTGGTGGTGGCGGCGGTGGTAGTGGCACCAATGATGGTGACTCACCAGGCAGCTCTTCTCCGCTATTTGCTGCCATCACCACCACTACCCCTAACAACAATCAACGCACCAAGCAGTATGCCAACGCTAAACCCGACCAGAGCAGCAACGTCCTCTCCTTACTGGCATCCCATCATCATCTTTATCACAGCAAGTCGTCACCTATACCGGGATCAACACCGTTGATGCCGCTGCCTATGTCTCCATCATCAATATCTAATACAGCCAGTAGCTTGAATCTGATCAAATTTCCTAGTGGGTCGACTACTGCTGGCTTTGGAGCTGGAGATGATAATCAGCATGATAGAGAAGAGGCAATAGATGAGGAGGAAGAACAAAGGGCGATGATGTTGATCAATCGCAAAGCATGCACAGCACCAGCTCTCTTTTCTTCTGCTCACTCGTCCTCACTCGGCCGGCATTCTTCCTCCATTCCCCCCTCCTCCTCCCTCCCCTCTGCTCTTCTGGTTCTACAACAACATACCGACGACAACAACACAGACCTATCCCAATCATCATCGTCATTGATATCATGGCTGGGCATGGCTAGAAGAACACAATCTTGGGATGGTGTCATTAACGATGACAATTTTGGCTCTTCTCTAGATGGTTACAATGCAGCAGTCATGCAGGTCATGGGCAGGAGGAAGACTGCTCCTCCAATGGATGATTATGATAATGATAATGATAATAATGCTGATAGAGCACACATTGAGAGGATGATCCTACCTCCACAAGACATCATCCCCCCACCTCCTTATGTATCATCATCACCATCATCAGCTCGTGGTGGTGGTAGTGGTGGTGGTGATAGATATCAAAGAGGAGGAATGAGAGAAAGAGGAGTAGATCTAAACGTAGATTGGAGCGAGATCAAAGGTAACTTGGGCCACTGTCTAGGTACTGGAGGCTTTGGAGCAGTATACGAAGCAAAATGGCGAGGCAAGACGGTAGCGGTGAAAAAGCTGCCTCCCTTCTCAGACAATAATCAACCAGGCGGTCAGGTCATGTATGATGCTTTATTAAGAGAGATAGCGCTGGCCTCTAAGTTTGATTGTGACAGACTAGTTAGGGTGTATGGGGCCTGTACTCAGGACAAAGACCATGTATGTCTCATCATGGAATTGTGTGAGAATGGTAACTTGGCTTCCAGGATCTATGATAGAAGAAGGAGGAGGATGAGTTATCTGGAAATACTGCAAATAGCACACGATGTGGCTCAAGGGCTGGCATACCTCCATCCATCTGTTATTCACCGGGATCTAAAGCCACAGAATATACTGTTGGATTTAACAGGGAGAGCAAAGTTGGCTGATTTTGGTATTTCCAGGATCAAAGACCCGACAAAGAGCTACCTAAGTCAGATCACCAGCGAGAAGTTTGGACAAGGGACACCCTTCTACATGTCACCTGAGCAGTTTAGCGGTGAGAAGAGGATAGACGAAAAAATAGATGTCTACGCGCTTGGGTGTATTTTGAATGAGTGTTGGACCAGGAGGCAACCGTGGAAGGACAGTAGTCACTTCTTCCAAATAATTCTCAAAGTGGCCATCAATGGGGAGAGGCCATGGGTGGACCCTGACTGTCCTCTCGGGCTGCAGAGGCTGATTGGTAAATGCTGGCACCAAGATCCACATATGAGGCCTAGTTGTGCGGAGATTAGTCGATTGAGTGAGATTTTAATTGAGCAGGAGTTGAGGAAGTGGGAGGAGAGTAAGAGTCCAAAGCATAGTAATAGTAATAGTAGTAGTAAGAGGAGGAGTTAGGTGTGGGGGGACAGTTTTTTTTTTTTTTTAACTTTACAGGCGGCAAAACATGAAAACATTGTCTTAATACAGAACATTGTAATTGTGTAATTGTGCTCTGTGGTAAAAAGTTTTAGAAATGGAAGGGAAAACAGGGGGGGGAAATAAAAATTTTTGTATAAAATAAAATAAGGATAAGGTTTTGGGTTAAAAAATCACATGGAAGCAGGGTCAGTCTTCTCTCGCCCGTTTCTTCTAGTCTAGGTCTATTGTACTTTAGTTTACTATTGCGTATTCCTCATCATCACTGAAAAGCGATAGAAAAAAATATATGTGTGGCAAAAAGTTGAGGCTTTCGGTAAAAAATAATATATTGAAAAAAAAGGGGGGGGAACCTGCTTCTTTTGAATATATGCGAAAGTAGGAGCTTTCCTAGGAACAAAGATGGCGCGGCAAGGGAAAAGGGAGGCCCAAAAATATTGCAAAAGAACAAGTAGTAGTACCCTAACATGTACCTGCACACTTCGTCATCAACATCCATTATTGTGCTCCTTGCAGCACCTGTACGATTTCATCAGCGGTAGGCCTATCTCGAGGATCTTCACTCACACACCTCCTCTGTAACTCTACAATCTCATCAGGACAGTCTCGTGGAGCCTCCAACGCCCTCATATCCCCCCTCACTGGAACCTCCCCAGAACATATTTCCCACACAACCACTCCAAAGCTATATATGTCAACCCTCTCTGAACACTTCTTGCCATTGAGCACCTCGGGGGCACTCCATGCAAAGGTTCCTTGGTTGCTCAACTTTGATAAACAACTCTGATTTAGCACACGAGCCATGCCAATGTCTGCAACTTTAGCTTGGCCATTCTTTGCAAGGAGAATGTTGGCGCTCTTCAAGTCTAAGTGGACTATTCTTTTTCTATGGAGGGCTGCTAGTCCCCGAGCTACATCTAGTGCCACTTGCTTTCCTTTTTTGTACCAACCAAAGATCCTTTCTTCTGATGATGATAGCATGGTCACTGGTAGGGCCCTCCACAAGTCGCCAAATTCCATGAATTCAGTCACCATCATTGCAGCTGGGCCTTCTAGATATGCTCCTAGGAATCTAACTATGTTGTCGTCTTTTAGTGTTTTCAGCAAGGTAGCTTCTCGGATGAAATCTTGTCGTCTGCGTTCATCACCAAGGGCGTGGAGGACCTTGACTGCTACTGGGAGGGGAGGGGAGGATGCTACGTGGAGACCTTTGAAGACTGTCCCGAAGGCTCCAGAGCCTAGTTGCCAGTAGGAGCCGTCTGGTCTGCGACATATTTCAATGTAATTTAGATCTATTGTCCATTGGTCTTGATTGAGTTGCCCAGAGGAGGAGGAGGAGGAAGGATTATTGCTATTATTGCTATCCTTGTTGTCATTGTGTTGTTGTCTGCTTCCCCCCGCATCAGTAGTAGGAACACTCCTTCTAGTTGCTACCATCTCTGTTGTAACCTCAGTACCACCACCACCACGACTCACGCTATTGACAGGGCTCAGATCAGCCACCACTATCACATTATTATTATTATTATTATTATCATCATTATCATTCATCAAGCCAGCAGCAAGTTGGGATAATTCCGTCTCTCTATCAGTTCCCTGCCTAGAATACATGGTTGCAAAGATATCCAATAATTCCTTAGCGTCACTAGATGATGGGGCTACTTTTGGTCTTACTCCTAATATAGACGCTGTAGTAGCAGTAATAGCAGTAGCAGTAGTAATACCTACAGCGCTACGACTACTGTGTTTTCCCATCTCTTCCCCATCCCCCTCAGGAGTCGAGCAATCAGAAGGATAGGCAGAAGAAGATGATGCAGATGCAGATGCAGACAGTGAGGCTGATAGAGTTGTTGTCGTGACTGTGATATCCTCTGTCAAATGAGCACTGCTTAATGCTACTAGACTTCCTGCTGCTCCTCCGGCTGTGACCATCTCGCCACCACCATGTTTAAGGTCCTTGGGAGCCTCCATGTCACCAACATTTGACGAGACAGGAAGAGAAGCCACTAATCGTTTGTAATGTTTTATATATATAGCTGCAGATATGACTGCAATGAGGAGGGCTACACCTATAACACTACCTACCACTGATCCAATGATCACACCCGTGCTGTTAGAGTCATCAGCAGAACTAATACCATTGCTGGAGTCTTTTAAATAAATAGCGGCACTGGGATTGAGACCGAAATTGTCTTTTGAAAACTGATCTGGATCAAAACCGCCTTTTAAAAAGCCACCAAATTCATCTACATTGATAGAAGGGATACCATAGTTGTAGTAGGTGAAGCCCAGGCAATCAGTTTTGTCGTCACATATTACTGCTATTTCTTCAGGACTGCCTGCAATAAAGCAAACGCCAGAAACCTTTGTCAGATCTTCACAGTCTATGTTGTATCGACCCAGGAGATCAGCTCCAACATCTACTGAATAGCCTGGAACACGAGGCAGTGAAACATTGAGAGATGTTCCAGCAGTGAGAGGGACATCGAATGATGTGATACGGAAGTCCTCTGTTTTGTTGTTTGTTTGTGGAGAGAACGGTGGGATGGAAAGGAGTTGACAACCATGATAAGGGAAGCCATTGGGGTCTTCAGTGATGTCAGAAGAGAAATTGCAGCCAGCTTCATCAGGGCACCATTGCCAAACGTTGCAGTTGGGGGTGCTGTGACAGGCAGAGCAGCAATCACTGGTGTCGTCTACGATGAGAACAGAGGGAGGTGCGACTTCGGTGACCATGTCATTGCTTAATACATTGAAATAGGCATTGGCACGTAAGAGACACTCCTGCTGGACTATGTTTACGTCGACTGTTTGGACATCCCAGACTGCACCTGTCAGCTGCTGTTGTTGTTGAAGGAGAGTCCTCATGGTGGAGCAGGGTCGGGCAGTGATGGGGACTATTAAGAGCGGGTAGGTGCTCAGGGTTAGAAGGAGCGTGATGAGTGGATGTAGCTTCATTGTTTTTAGAGGGATTTCAGCGGCCAGCAAGCTTCTAACAAGCGTCAATAAAGGATTACTGCCTCTGCAATTCCAACAAAGTCCGGTTTTGGGCATCAAACGCGTTCATGGTGCTTTATAATTCTGTGATTATTGCCTCTTTGATATAGCCTAATCGATAAAGTTCACTATTGGGTCGCAAGTGGTGCCTATGCACGCATACGCGGCCAGTAATCAATATTTTTCCCCCCCAATATAGATAACTTTTCGGCCTTGCAGTAAATCTCGCTCTCTACGCAGTATGAAAGTACGACGTGTACTTGACATACATACAGTTTTATTTTGAGCCAGCCCACCGGAGCTATGGAGCTATAAATGAGAGCACAAGCCACCTATTGGTGCCCTCTTTGCCAGGCAGATCAGAAAACAGGAGAGAGGCCTTTCTGTCCTCTCTCCAGCTACTTGTATATTCCTGTCATATCTGCTCTCAACAAGTATAGATCATATTATGTATACATAGTACCTCTATACAACTTGAGGTGCTATCTTTACCACTGTTCCCGACACACTTTTTTCTGTCCAACCCAAGATGGTGTTGTTTCCTTTGGCACTATACAGCCAAGGCTTTCAAAGATGCTGCACTCTTTATCGACCCCACAATGTACCATATCCAATCACCAAACACTACAGCAAACGGTTTTCTCGACTCCCGATAAAGGTCATCAACTCGAACAATGCCAATCAACCCACCGACCCTCCTCCCTCCTTTCTGGACTTCTCACCACCCTCATCTTCACCATCACCCACCACCCCTACTTCTTCTCCTCCTACATCAATTCTAACAGCAGAAGAAAAAGCCCAAGAACTCATCGACAGAATGACCATGGTCTTATCACAAACCAGAGTCACTCTGGAAGACGTCCGCAGACGAGAACCAGCTGACTCTCGACACCGTCAGCAAGGCTCAGACGTCACTGCTGTTGCTTTTGTAGCTTCCAAGAGCAGTGACACTGCCCCTCCTCCCCCTATTATCAGTGCTAGGCAGAGTCATCTCTCTTTCTTAGAAGATTTAGGGTATGACAGTGACACTGATGATGAGTGGGAACCTGGTATTGATACTGAAGGAGGAGGAGGAGCGACAAGTCTCCATTCTCTAAAGTTCCCCCCTCCCTCTTCTTCTACTACTTCTACAGCTGCAAGTACTGACAGTAATATCGGAGGAGGAGGAGGTGGTGGTGGTGGGGGTGGAGGAGGATTTCAAGTAGAGACCCCGGGGACAATTGATTCATGGTTTGGAGGTAAAGTAGACTCAGGGCCATTAATGCTGAAAAAGAGCACCCTCCATCAAGAGAAATCATCATCGTCAGTGGCAGTGGCATTACAAGATCGAGGGACAGAGAGTCTGGAGTTCATGGCCCCAGAAGCACCTTCAGAATCCCAAGGTAATAAAGTGTTCCCCAGTCAGTTGGCTCTGCATTTCCAAAGTGAACAAAAAGAGGAAGAAGCAGAAGCAGCAGAGGGGGAGGGAGAGGTGATATTGATGAAGGAAGGGCAGCAGTTACAAGAAGAAGATGGAACTTGGGAGCAAAGATCTGGGGAAGAAAAGGGGGTTAATGGATATTGGTACAGATGGACTGAGATAAGGGGGCAAGATACAACAGGAGCGGTACAGTGGTATGAAAAATGGTGGGAAATCAGTGATTGGCGGGGGATGAAGGAATTAGGAGCTGAAAAGTGGGGTTTCAATGCACGTGGGGATGCATGGAGAGAGACATGGAGAGAGGCAATCAGTGTAGATGACACAACAGGGGAGCCTATGGTTGAAAGAACAGCGCATAAATGGGCTAAGAATGGTAGAGGCAGTGAGTGGGAGGAGAAATGGGGAGAACTGTACTTGGCTGGAGGTAAAGCAGATAAATATGCTGATAAATGGGGGAGAGAAGGGCTGGATGTGTGGCATGAGAAATGGGGAGAGAACTATGATGGAAAAGGAGGATGTGTTAAATATACAGATAAATGGGCAGAAAGGGAACATGTCTCCTATGGTACTGGTGAAATTGTTGCTAGAGAGCAGTGGGGAGATAAATGGGAAGAGCGTTTCTCTGATGGGAAGGGTAGCAAGAAGGGAGAGACATGGAGCGTGTCTGGTGAAGGAGATAGGTTTAATAGGTATTGGGGAGAGGATCACGGGGGTGATGGTAGTATAAGAAAACATGGACATAGTACGGATGGAGAGCATTGGGATGTGATGGAATACGGTGATACATATTATGAGAGTGTGCCTCATTTTGGATATGACTTGGCATTGGATCATTCTCCTCAACTGAAAGGGGTGGAGATGTTGCCTAGGGAGGGAGGTGGGGGGTTGAGTAATGGAGGAGGAGGAAGTGAGAGTGGTGGAGATGGAGGGGGGTTGAGTGATTTTTAAAGATGAAGATGATGATTCTCATAAGAAAAGAGAAAATTGATCAATGTTTATTATGAGTAATGGTATGAGTAATGGAAGTACTCCTCCTTTTGATCCAAAAATATTTGAAAAGCAGGATGTACATTAAAAATAAAAGTACACTGACTTCTTGATCCCTTTTTTGTTAAAGCAAATGTAGAATGAAAGCTGGGGCCAAGACTGTATATGAACTCTGTTGCTTGTAAAGCCAAGATATATTACACACCTCTATATACACACCTCATGTAGCAAAAGACTAGTCAATACTAGTACCGGCACTACTACTTGGCGGTAGGACCATTAACATTTCATCAAATGTATTCTCAGCATCATCCAGAGGACCTCCAACAAACCCATGTGCTACACTAATACTTCTAGATAGAGATCCAGATCCACTGGTAGTGGTGGTAAAGTTTTGGTAACTACCTGTTCGAGATAAACTCTTTCCTCCAATGGAAATAGGAATAGCACTTGCACCACAACCTCCAACACCGATGCTACTACCACCTTGTTGCTGAGCATCAGTAGTAGCTGCAGCTGCAGCAGTAGCAGTAGCCCTTGCCTCCGCTTCTGCTTCTTCAACTCCATTCCAAGCACTACCCATCTCCCATGCAGACAACCTATGAACCATAGCTGTCCCACCAAATGATACAAAATCAATTCCAGGATCACCACTACCTCCACTACTACTACTACCATTGCCAGTAGCAGAAAAACCACCGGCACCAATGCCTCTGTACACTCTAGTGCTCAGTACTTCGCCGGATCCAGTGTACACTTCTATGCAAGAATGATCTACAAAAATACGAAGATGAAGAGTGCTGGGGCTTCTCTATTCTTCTCCTTCTCCTTCCCTTCCTCCTTCTCCTTCTCCTTCTCTTGTCACAGGGGGGATGGAGAGAGGGCCCCCAACACGGCGGAGTTCAGGAGGAGCTTGAGGTGCCTCTGTTTGGTCCAACATTGGACCAGCCAATTCATCAAGGAGTTGGTCAAGATCATCTAAATCAATTGTGCCATCATCTCCTCCTACAACAGCAGCAGCAGTATTAGTGGTGGTGGTGGTGGTGGTGGTGGTATTATCGACCTTGAAGTCATTTGCTGTTGTAGCCGATTGCTGATATTCTTGATTTGGTTGGAATGGTTGTTGTTGCTGTTGTTCTTGCTGTAGTTGGAATTGAAGGGAGAGGAGAGATGATCTATCAGCTACTAGAGTAGGGCTTCTTTTCTTCTTACTGGTGCTGCTGGGGGAGAGAGAAGATGCAGCAGCAGCAGCTGCTGCTCCTGCTGGAGTTGTTGGCTCAGTGGAGTTTTTAGATGAAGGAGATTGGACAAATGCAGCTGCTGCTGCAGCTGCTGCTGCAGCTGCTGCTCCTCCAGGAGAAGATAATATCACTGCAGGATCAACGTACACTCCACTTGTTGTTGAGTCTTCCAATCCTACTGGAGCGGTCAGTGCTGTTGCATCCCCTCCTAAAATACCTCCAACATCACCTCCACTACTAATAATGCTAGAAGGTTGCCAGTTTGGTGGAACATTGAAAATAGCTTCCAACAAATTAGTATTCCAGTCGTACACGATAGCAGTACCACCAAACTCTTCTGCATCGTGAGATCTAAAGAGTATCCCTGCTGCGTACGCTGAGCCTTTCTCAATGGTCACTTCTATATCCAATCTATTCCCTCCCACTGCTTCCAATGGCACCACCGAGTCACAATGCAACGATTGTTTGTAAAGATGAAACCCCTTCCCCCTCCTAAGCTGGCCTAATTGTGGAAGAGGAGCTTGCACCAATCGACCGTCTTTCGTGACTGATAGGTATCGGGGAAGAGATAAACATCCAGCATAGCTATAAGAACCCACTTTCCTACGTTCCTGCAACCACCCCCATAACAACCACTTTCCATCTCCATCTTGACATACATTAGGCGCATACAAAACATCCCCTAAATCTAGTTTGAATGGACCTTTGGCATTGTCGATGTCAAACCTCCTCCCCGTTTCATCCACGTGTCCAATCCAGTACAGAACAGGGTTGGTGGGCGCATCCGGGGAGATGGTGAAGAAGTGCCATTGCCGGTGTGGTGGTTCAATAGTGGAGATGAGGGAAGGGGAGGGGAGTAAAGAAGAAGAAGAAGTTGGAGACAAAAACACTTTACCAGTGGCAGATTCTTCTCCTTTCCCTAGCTCTCCATTGAACAGTACATCATCTTCATCGCCACCAGTGATAGTAGTTTCTTTCTGACCACCAACACTACTAATGGATAGTTTTACTAAACCTTCGTGTAATTTAGAAACTGATGAAGTAGTAGTACCATCAGTGAGCTTGGGTTTAATGCTAGGAAGGTTTGTACGTTGGAATGTGAGGGTGAAATCTGACGAGGATCTTGGATTGTGTTGTTGATGGGAGGAAGGTGGAGGCACTAGTGATGATGTTGTTGGTTGGGTGGTAGCATTATTAGTAGTACCAAATGGCCCAGTAGTAGTAGAAGTAGGCTGGTTCTTACTATAATTACCATCACCATTATGTGCACTATCTTCCAACATCCATGATTGTAATGACGCCATTCTATTCATCGGCTCTTCCTTAGTAGTAGCATCATCAAAACTAATGGTACCATTATTATCTCCTTTTTTAATACTGGCTTTCCATTGCTGCTGTTGTTCCTTGTTGATGTCAATACTCGGAGATGCAGAAGAAGGGGATAAGGGCCACTGTTGTTGTTGGTTTATTGGGGCTGGCTTTGGTGTTGCGGCTCTACTATTATTACTGATACTACTATTACTTTCACTGGGCCCAAGCCCTGCTGGTGGTGGTGCTTCTTTTGATTTTGAGGTTGTAGGACTGAACTCAAATGCCAACGGTGCAGTTTGTCTTCTTACTCTTCCTCCGTCTGCATCACTTTCATCATCGTCCTCATCATCGATGCCGAACACGCCCCCCCCCAGCATTCCCTCACCATCATCATGACTAGCTCGCCTACTAGTAGTAGTTGTTGTAATTGTCTTGGGAGTTGTCGCTTGACTGCTGAACCCGTCATTATCATTACCATCATCACCCTCATCATTCCCTGCTCCTGATGCCCTCAATCTCTGCAAGGATTGCATAGATTTCAATCTGGCAGCCACGCTGGGCATGCTGCTCATTGAAGAGAAACTCAGGCCACTTTTCATTGACATCAGTCCGCTTGGAGATCTCAATATATTACTACTGCTTAAGTTGTTAGCAGCAGTGTTCATAGCTGTTGATGTGCCTAAGGGTGACCTTACACCTCCTCCATCTACTGCTACCGCTTCTTGTTGTTGTTGGTGGTGTGCTGCTGCTGCTGCTAAATTACTACTGTTACTGGTCCTATCAAACAACCATTGAGGACCTGCCATAAATGGTAATACAACTCTACTACTACTACTACTGCTGCTGCTGCTATTCTTTTTCTTCTTCTTATCAATGGTACTACCATGACTATGAAGGGGTATCAGCAAAGGACACTCCCACACAACACCCGTATCTTCAGAAGATCCACTACACAGCAAGCCATCTAGCTCCCATCCTTGAGTTAGATCAGTGGATGTATATACCAGTGCAGTACCGCCTTGGCCTTTGATCCCAGATCCAATGAGCATTGTGATTTCTTGGACACCAGGCGCACTATCATGAAATGTTGTAGTCGTGGGTGCAGCAGCAGCAGTTGTTGCAGGAGGAGGAGGAGGTGGTGTAGATCTAGTAGGTGTTGTCGTAGCATCCAGATCAACAGGAGTGGTTCTTGCATCAATATTAGTATTAAGCATGGATACAGACATACTTGGACAGCAAATAAAAGGATCCCTCCACCCAGTGAGCTGAAGGTGGGAAGGGGGGAGAGGAAGGAATGGTGCCTCGATCTTCTTCCACCTCAGCATCATGTCGTCACCCTCTGGATCTTCTAGAACAGCAATACACTGCGATTCAATCCATACCATGCCTAGATCTTGCTCTGGAGGGGGTAGAGGGCCTGCTTCAGTGTTACTACGCAGTCTGACGCCAGTGTAGAGGATGATGGGGTGGCCGGTGGTGGCGTCAATGCTACAGCAGCCTGAGAAGCAACCGTCGGCGTCGACCCAGCCTGGGGTGGGGGTGAGGGCGGGTGGGAGATGTTCCCATTGGATGAGGTTGGAACTGACTGCATGGCCCCATATGATGCCAAAGTCCCATTCGCAGGCGTGAGGGAGGTACTGGTAGAAGATGTGGTAGCGGCCCTTGAAAAAGATTGGGCCGTTGGGGTCGTTCATCCATCCAGCCGGAGCGTGGCAATGGAACCTGGGGCGGTCGTCGTCGAAGACGTGGACCATTTGATCTGTATGTGCATGGTCGTGGTGACCATGATCTTCCTTCTCGCCCATTGCCTAGGTGGTTTATACGTTGTATAGCATGAAAAAAGAATTGGTTGATTGATTCGAATTAATACATATATCACTGCTGTGCTGTATTGAACGCTCTATAAGTTAATCGCTGACTATTAAGGAAGGCTGATATTGTATTCAAGATAGTAATGGGGTTCATAGGTACAGGTCTTGGTTATAAAACAACGCCTTGCCGAGAACCACCAAGAACTAGGGCGTGCACCGAGGGCAGAGCGGTGTATACCTTTCAAGTTGGCTCATTCTATCTAGGGTTTGGCATTTGAATTGGAAACGAAGAGCGTGGTAAAACCTAATAACAGTGCAATATACGATGGGATCTTTCAATCGAGTTACCGATACCCATTGGCTTAATAAAAAGCCAAGAAGAATTGCTTGGAAGAAGCTGATCGACGACTTTGCTCGCTTGATTCTCGACTCCATTATTTGCATCATTGGTAAGACATGGTACCTTACATCTGTCCCATGCCATCCACACCACGTACACACGCATATTAACTGAATCTCCTCCAATCTCCAATCCCCGACACACAACAGGCCTCGTTCATCGCTCGCTCCCCACACCCCCTCACACCATTGAGTTCCCCCATCTCCAAGGCTACACCTACCTCGACTATGCCGGATCACCCCCTTATTCTTCAAAACTAGTCCAAGATGCTGCCAATATCTTGCTACAGCAGCCATACACCAATCCACACAGTGAAACAGGAGGAGAAGGAGGAGGGCCCTCCACTTCTGCCATCTCCACCCTCAAGCAACTCACTCTTGACATGTTGAATGTTGATAATAACGAATACGAGTGTATACTGACTTCAGGAGCTACTGCTGCTATAAAATTGGTCGGTGAAATGATGCAGACCATTAATAATAACAATGAAGAGGAGTTGACAACAACAACAACAGCAACAACAACAACTACTGCTGGTGCTTTGGATGTTGACAGCAAACAACAAGGTACCCCACCCCACTCCTTACCATGTTGTTGTTTCTTATACTTGAAAGATAATCATACCTCTGTCCTAGGTATTAGAGAGCAAATGCATGCTGCTATTCCTTGTAGCTTTACATCGTCAGTAGAGATAACAAGCTATGATGATAAATACAGTGACAGTGACAAGGAAGAGAAAGGAGGGCAGAGGTTGTGCTTAAAGCTAGAGTTGGATTCAATCAGTAGTAGTAGTAGTAGTAGTAGTAGTAGTAGTAGTAGTAGTATTGTTTCTTCCAACATCCCCAGTATTAGTAGTAGTAATAGTAATGCAATAAAGAGAGAAAGCTTACCAATAGAAACATCATCATCATCATCATCTAGGTATCATTTATTTGCGATGCCAGCAGAGTCAAATTTCAATGGAGTCAGGTATGATGTTTCCTTGCTGAACACCATACATTTGCATCCAGAGAATGTAGAAATAAAAATATGCAAATCTATTGATAATAATGATGATGATGATGGGACCCGAATAACACCACCACCAACAACAACAACATTACAAAAATTGTGTGGTGGTAGTAGTAGGGACCAAGTTGGTGGTCAATGGTTGACTCTCCTTGATGCAGCCAAAGCATGTAATACGTCACCATCTGATCTATCATCTCATCAGGTGGATTTCTGTGTACTGTCGTATTACAAGATATTTGGGCATCCTACTGGACTTGGTGCTTTGGTAGTGCGTAAGAGTCTGTTGGAGAAGCTCTATGCACTTGAGAACCCATCATTAGATATGGAAGAAGAGGATAAGAATAGCACAATGATAGCAGCAGCAGCAGCAGCAGAAGGAGCAGAAGGAGTAAGAATAGTAGCAACAAAGAAGAATAATAGAAAAAATGGGGCAAGAAGAAGAAGAAGAAGAAGATACTTTGGAGGAGGAACTCTATCATTTGTCACAACAGCGGTACTAGACGACAATAATGATGATGAATCTTCATCATATACATGTACATCAGTAAGAAGACGGGGAGCAGCAGGGTATGAAGATGGCACCCTTCCATATCAACAAATACCAGCTGCTATTCAAGGATTTAAATTCATGCAGCGCATACAGGGATGGACGTCTGCTGCTGAGAGAGCAGAGTGTTTAGCTTCAAAACTTAGACTGGCTCTAGCTTCTATTCGTCATTATAACAATGCACCTATTGCTACTCTATATCATCCTACTAATAGCAATAACAATGACAATAATAATAAAGACAATAGTAATGCATCGTCGTCATCGTCGTATATATTGGGCCAAGGTCCGGTGGTGACTTTCAACCTCCTTCGTTCCTCTGGAGACTACATTGGCTACCGACATGTTGACAATCTCGCCAGTATGCACAATATTAAACTAAGAACAGGGTGTCTATGCAATCCCGGTGCATGTGCTACTGCTCTGGGGTACAACAGTCAAGAATTGAGAAGAAACTTCCTTGTTGAAGGACATACCTGTTTTACTTCTAGTAGCAGTGATGATGGTAGTGACAGTGGGAGGGATGTTATTGACGGTAGGCCTACTGGTGTGATTAGAGTGTCTTTAGGGTATGCGTCCACTGAGGCTGATGTAGAGCAGCTGCTGGCATTTATCTACAAATACTTTGTGGAAGACAAAGAAAGGAATGATGCTGTTACTACTACTACATATTCACCATCATCATCAGCAGCAGCAGCAGCAGCAGCAGCAGCCATAATACTGTCACTGTGGGTGTACCCCATCAAGTCATGTGGAGGATTCTCTCCACAACAATGGCCTATGCGTAAGAATGGACTGATCTATGATAGATGCTGGGCTCTAGTCAAGGTAGAAGAAGACGAAGAAGAAGAAGAAGAAGAAAATGATGGTGATGGTGGTGGTGGTCGATACATATCTTCATCTGCTCCACTTACACTCAGGACATGTCCTCAATTGACGAGAATACAGCCCACGATTGATTTGAATAATCAAGTGATGATAATTAAAGCAACAGCAGGAGGCTTTGAGGAAGATTGTCTGGTAGTACCACTAGTAAAAGATGTATTGAATGAAAATAATAGTAGTAGTACCGTACTATTGAGAAAGGAGCAGAAGAAGAAGCAGAGGGAGTGGTTTTACAAAGTATTGGGTATTCATTGTCAGCTTGTCATGGTTGACGACATCGTCATACCACTGAAGAAGAGGAAGAAGGAGAAGAAGCAAATGAATAGAGAGACATTCCAAAATAATGCTCCGCTCCTTGTTGTAGGTAAATCTGACCTAGTTCATCTGTGGAAGGAGAGCGGGTATGGAAAGGTTGAGGATATGGATACTTTTACTCAAAGATTCAGGCCCAATATCATCATCAACTCTCTGCCCCTTTTATCCTTTAATGGAGAACGAGGCAGAGAGAAAGAGGAGGGGGAGAAGGAGGGGGAGGAGCAACGGACAGGATTAATTATACTAAAGTCAACACAGTCATTAGATCTACATTCTATCGCCACCAGCAGTAGTCGTAGTAGTAGTAAATTGAGAGAAGAAGATGATGATGATCATAATCATAGAATAGTAGTCAAGTTACCTATAAAACAGAGGTGTACCAGATGTGAAAGGATATGTAGAAGTCCAACTGATGGAGAGAGGGAAGAGGGAGGAGGAGGTCTTGGGTTGTTGAAAATGTTGGCTGAGCAAGGGAAACAGAGAGGTGAAGGAGGGATTGCCAACTTTGGAGTTTTGTTAGACGTTGATATGAAGGGGATGGAAGAGAAAGAGGATGTTGGCGTTGTGGAAATGGGTATGGTTGTGAAGATGGGATTCTTGTAAACATAGAGCATATATAGATCTGTATTGATTACCCCCCTTTTCTCCTTGTATACTTGTAATTTTTATTCCGACTTGGGCTTGGGTTTGGGCTTTGGTGGTGGTAGAGCAGTTGAGAGTCTTCACAAAATAGGTGTAGGTGGTCTTTTGCTTCAAGCCCCTTGACAACTGCAGATATTCATCTGCCAGCTGGACATGCCAACTTTCCTCTCTCTTTCTTTCTCAATTAGTTTATCTAGTAACTTTTACATGTAATTTGATGGGTCTACAACATAAACATACAAATTGTTAGTGCTGCTACTCCTGCTGCTGCTGTTGTTGTGGTTGTTGTCGTTGCTCAGTCACAGCAGAAGAAGAAAGCTTGATTGGACTGACAGTAGATAGCTTTATTGATGGTTGATTCATCTTGATGAAAACAACATTCCTTCTGTCCTTGTTGTTACTATTTTCGTTGCCGACAGAAACAGGAGGAGGTGAGGAGAGGGGAGTGCTGCTGCTTTTGAATACAGGTGATGGTGGTAGTGGCTTTGGTGGTGATGATGTACTATCTTGCTTCTTTCTAATCTTCTTTTTACGACCAGATGGAGTTGTGGATTCGTATTTACCTTCGTTATCACCTTCACCACTAATATCATCACGGTTGTTGTTATTGTTGTGTTTGAGTATTTCCATCACACATTTCTGATGCTCCCACAATGCCATTGATGTGGTTGGTGATGGTAGTGGTATAGATATGCAAGCAGGAGAACGGTTGGTCGGTCGAGTTGATGCGTCTTGTTGTTGGTGTTGGTGTTGTTGTGAGAGCTTTCTCTTGAGATGAAGAGCTACCAACCACCTGGGGTCAATACTTTTTCTTCTCTCAGTCGTAGTAGTACCAATATTGCTATTAATAGCACCACCACCAGTAAACGTATTCTTCTTATCACTACTGCTCCGATGTATCCTGGAATATGTAACTGGACCACCACTAATACCGCCAATATCTCTCCTTCTTCTCTCACTCAAGCCACCGCTGCAAGTAGTAATAGTGCTGGATGGATTTAGAGTATGGACATCTTCACCACTACCACTACCATTGAGCCAATTGAGGTCAAGAGAGAGGCCCATTGAATTCAGGAGCTTTAATGCAGAGGAAGATCTACCATCCAATTTACCTTCTGCTGCTGATGGTTGTGGTTGTTGTGATTGGTTGAAGGGTGAAGGAATTGCAATTGCATGAGGAGGATGGGAGGAAGGTGGGGAAGAGGAAGACGGGAAAGGGCCTTGGTTTGTTGGTGTTTTTGGCTTTGAGGTCATGGTGTCCTTTGGGAGAGGAAGGAGAGTCCTTGGAATATGTGTTTGTATAGACTTTAATATCTCTGAATGGCTAATAAGGTGTGGATGGGTTATTTAGGAAGGGGGGGGAGGGGGGGGGATGGCAGCTGGTAGGAAGCAGCTGGTAGGAAGCAGGGCCGAGGGATGAATTATTGTCGGGAGGGAGGCCAGAGAGAGGGCATCTCTCTGTTTGATGATGAGATAAAGAGAGTTAGAAATAGACTCAACGGCATTTCTATGTTGCATTTGTATGCGTCTGGATTCTAACTGTTTACATGGTAACATTAGTTGATCAATACAGTCCACCCTTTGCTAGATTCCCCAACGAATTTGACCACTTGAAGAAATCAAGGTTTTTCTTAAGTTCGTGCCATCATGGATTCGGCGTATTCTAAGACAGTGGATGAGGTAAAGTATCGTCATACTTGGAATCCACACCTCTAATTCCTGCACACCTTGAAATGTCATCCCAAACCCGGCCTGAAGACCACTCTCCCTTTCCTACACATTTACAGGTTGTGCAACACTTCAACGTAGACCTCAATCAAGGCCTCACAGAAGCCCAAGTCACAGAATCCCAACGTCTCTATGGTTTTAATGAACTCCAACCAGAACCAGGCACCCCCCTATGGAAGCTCATTCTCAAACAATTCGACGACCTCCTCGTCAAGATCCTCATCATCGCTGCTGTTGTTGACTTTTGCATCGCCTTGGTCAATGGGGAATCAGGCATAGGTGCCTTCATTGAGCCTCTTGTCATCATCCTCATCTTGGTTGCCAACGCCACTGTTGGTGTCGTCACAGAAACAAATGCAGAAAAGGCAATTGAAGAGCTCAAAGCATACGAAGCTGATGTTGCCACCGTATTGAGACAAGGTAGATGGACCGTGTGTCCTGCCTCTCAGTTAGTACCAGGAGATGTGGTGGAGATGGCAGTTGGGGGACGTACTCCTGCTGATGTCAGGATTTGTCAGGTATTATCTACTGAGCTGAGAATAGATCAGAGTATTCTGACGGGGGAGAGCGGAAGTGTGGGAAAGGAAACTGCTGCTGTTATTGTTGGTAGTGCTAATGATAATGTAGGTGGAAGGGTAGTAGCTCAGGATAAGATTAATGTAGCCTTCTCGGGGACTATAGTAACAGCTGGTAGAGGAAGGGGAGTGGTCATAGGTACAGGCGCTGCTACTGCAATAGGGAAGATCAGAGACGCCATGGCAGAGGCAACAGAAGCAGACACTCCATTGAAGAAGAAACTGGACGAATTCGGTACACTATTATCCAAGGTTATTGCTGTTATATGTATACTGGTATGGGTGGTGAACCTTCCCCACTTCAACGATCCGTTGCATGGCTCTTGGTTTGGTGGAGCATTGTATTATTTCAAAATTGCAGTTGCGCTGGCAGTGGCTGCAATCCCTGAAGGGCTGCCTGCAGTGGTGACGACATGTTTGGCTCTTGGGACGAGACAGATGGCAAAGAGGAATGCAATTGTTCGTACGTTGCCATCTGTAGAGACACTTGGATGTACTACTGTGATATGTAGTGATAAGACGGGCACATTGACGACGAATCAGATGAGTGTGGTGAAGATGGCGGTGGTGCGTTCTGCGGATGGTGCTCTGGCTGGCTTTGACGTGACTGGGACCTCCTATGCTCCTGAAGGTAAGGTTTATATGAGTAATACTATTGGAGGAGGAGGAAAAGATATTAATAGTAGTAACATTAATAATATTAATAGGGAGTTGGGGTGTGCAGCTGATGAGCCTGCATTGCTGCAGCTCGCCATGACATGCGCGCTATGCAACGACTCAAGATTACAATATGCATCAGAAAAGGGCACCTATCAAAGAGTGGGAGAAGCCACTGAAGTAGCGCTCCGTGTGTTGTGTGAGAAGATTGGTCTCCCCGGCTGGCAATCAATGCCCCAAGGGCTAGCTGGGCTCCCTATAAGAGAAAGAGCAACCTACTGCAATGACCACTGGGAGCAAAGCTTCAGACGTGTGTCTACTTTAGAGTTTAGTAGAGATAGAAAGATGATGAGCACGCTGTGTGCTTTGATAGAAGGCAGCGGGGCTGCTGCTGCTTCTCTCACCAGTAGCAGAGCTAAGAATACTAATAAATTAGTGATGTTCACAAAGGGTGCTCCTGAATCTGTATTAGAAAGATGCACCACTGCATTGACTAATGGTGGTAGTGGTGGTGGTGGTGCATCAGATGTGGTGATGATGACACCAGGGCTGCGTACATCTTTGTACCGCACAGTTACCCAATACGCCCAAGAATCGGCACTCAGAGTACTGGCATTAGCAATTAAAAAATGGCCTGAACCAGCAAGGAGCGACATTAAAACGACTGATGAACAGGAGCTGACGTTTGTTGGACTCGTGGCCATGCAAGATCCACCTAGACCTGAAGTGAGGATGGCTATTAAGCAGTGTTATGATGCTGGTATTAGAGTGGTTATGGTGACGGGAGATAATAAAGCTACTGCAGAGAGTGTATCAAAACAAATTAATCTTCTCTCTGGTTCTGTTGAGAGAAAGGCAGGAGGAGGGAAAGGTGGGGATGATAATGGTGATGATGATACTAATATGTTGATGATGATGTCGATAGGCCAAGCACACTCCCCGGACCAGTACAAATCCCTAAGTGGCATTGAATTTGACGCTCTCCAACCAGACTCCCAAGAAGCAGCTGCCCAAAACATGACTGTCTTCTCTCGAGTAGAGCCCAGCCACAAGAGCACCCTGGTGAGTCTGTTACAAAGGCAAGGAGAAATTGTAGCAATGACTGGGGATGGCGTGAATGATGCTCCTGCCCTGAAAAAAGCAGATATTGGTATTGCAATGGGATCTGGTACTGCAGTTGCAAAGCATGCCTCTGATATGGTACTAGCAGATGATAACTTTGCTACTATAGTAGCTGCAGTAGCAGCTGGGAGATCAATCTATGCCAATACAAAGCAATTCATTAGATACATGGTATCCTCTAATATAGGAGAAGTAGTAGCAATATTCAGTGCAGCAGTTCTGGGTATTCCAGAATGTCTCAACCCAGTGCAACTCCTATGGGTAAACCTTGTCACTGATGGTCTTCCTGCGACTGCCATTGGGTTCAACAAACCAGACGGTGATATCATGAAAAGGCCGCCAAGACGGCCAACTGAAGGCATTGTAGATAGATGGTTGTTTGCAAGATATATGATTGTTGGAATGTATGTGGGCATTGCTACTGCTGGAGGGTTTGTGTGGTGGTACCTTTGGTTTGAGGGTGGGCCTCAGATGACTTGGCATCAATTGAGAGATTTCCAACATTGCATCACTACTACTACTACTACTACTAGTACTGTAGATGGTGGTACTGTTGTTATGAGTGATGTGATTGATTGTGCTGTGTTTAGAGATAGCAGAGGCGCATCCACTGTAGCAATGAGTGTCCTTGTCATTGTAGAAATGTTCAACGCCCTCAATGCGCTCTCTGAAAACTGCTCTCTCCTGGTGCTCCCACCATGGAGCAACCCCTGGTTGTTGGGTGCCATTGCAGTGTCTGTCATCCTGCATTTGATCATTTTATATACGCCTCCCTTGGCTTTGATGTTTAGCGTAGTGCCTTTGAGTTGGGTAGAGTGGAAGATGGTGTTGGTGTTATCTGCACCTGTGGTGTTGGTTGATGAGGTGTTGAAATGTGTCACCAGGAGGCATTGGGGGGGCTTTATGGGTGGTAATACTCCTGGTGGTATCATGAATGGTGGTGGTGAAGGGATTAGTGGTGATGGAGGTATGAATAGTGTTGGAGTTGTGTTGGGTAGTCTGGGAAGGCAGACTATGTTGAGGTTGAGGAGTGTGGCAGGATTGCAGGGGAAGAGATGATGGTTTGGAGGAGATGGAGGGAAAAAACCATATGAAGATGATGATCAAGGTGTGGGTGGTAATGGGGAAGGGTTGCCTTTGGTTGCTTTGCCCCAGAGGTCTAATGATGATTGAGTTTATGTGTATGTATCTATGTATAGTTTATTTTGATGGGTTTGGGGAATGAAATATGATGCAAGTGCAATACATTGAGTTCGTGATTAGGGAAAACGGCCGCGAAAACGGGTGTCGTTGAGAGAAATATGGTCTCTTATAAAAATGCATCAAATAGCAGGGATAAAAGCGATGTTTCGTAAATTGTTCTGAAGTATAAGGTTGATATTGATTACAATCACCGCAATAGTAAGGGTAAAAGGCAGAAATGAAAAGAAAACGTGAATCTCCTCTTCAAAATTGATTCTCTTTCAACCTATTTGCTACAAGTTATTCATCACCGATTTAGTCAGACAAAGCACCCACATCCGCCTTAGAGCATTCAAAAGCACCATTGCAGCTCTCGCCAATCCTGCCTCATCTTTCACCGACTCTCAAACCAGCGACCTCGCACGCCTTCTAGAATCAGAGCTCAGGCACCCATTTCCCTTTTACCTATAGCTACCTCTTATTTTAAATAAAAAATGACCATGTTGTTGCCAAAAGATGCATTGACGTACTACAGAAGCTTCCGGGAGAACGTCCAGGACTATCTGAGTAAACAGGATGAGGTGGAACTTCCAAGTCAGGATGGTATCCGATGCTGGTTTATAAAGCTTTCAAATGGTTCTCACTTTTCTCACCTGCAGGTCTATGAGCAATCTCTAGATCCTTCAAGCTCGCATTGCGATCAATGTCGTATCGTAGGTATGTCAATATCCCACTAACTATTCCTTCTGTCTCACCAATTCATCCACCCATCACCCCCCTCCTCTCTCTCCGCTCCTGCTCTCACTCACACAAACACCTCCCTTCCCTCCATCTCTCTCTCATTCACATATACAACAGGCTGGGGTCATCACCCTACCAGCACCAAATCTTACCATTTCATTATCCCAGCAGAAGAAGGACCAGATTCTCTCTCAGATCCCCAATCTCTCCCTTCCATCGCCCAAGCCCGCTACCTCGGCCAGCGCGGCCCCACCAACCGCGCTCTGGCTCCCTCTAAACTTGCAGATGTACACACCTCCCCCTACATCCAACCCCCCAGCATCTTTGATTCCACTAGGCACAGAATGCATGGAGTTGTTCACAGCAACGGCTACGGTCATCTACTTCGTATTAATGGCAGAGAGGGCGGTTCAAAATCAGCGACCGGTCTAGAGTTGGTCAGACTATGGGATGCAATCTGTGAAGGCCTTTTAGTTAAATATATCTCAACTGAAGATGTTAGCAACAAGTCTGGTATGGAGCTACGTGTATTACACACTGCAGCTACAAAAATGACTTGGTATGGCAAGTTTGGATACCATTTTGGAAGAGGAGCCTTCAATATACCTTTGGTGAGGTGGAGAAAAGCGGCGGAACAAGTACACAATGCATCACTTGATGGTATAGAGCATGATGCACAGGCATTAGGTGATATTGCATTGTTGGCAATATTACAGAGGTATAGAGCTGGTGTTCCTGGCAAGTTGAGGTTGAGAACACTAGGGCAGTTGTTGGATAGAATGTTGGGATTGTTGCATAATCAAGATGAAGCGGTGTTGTTCTTTCAGAAGGAAGCTCTGAGGATTGCATACTTTGTACCTGTGAAGCCGGCGGCAGTGGCTTCTTCTCCTTCAAAGAAGAGGAAGGTTGCTTCTCTTGAGGAGGAGGAGGAGGAGGAGGAGAAGAAGAAGCTGCAACAAGGGCCCTCGACAAGCAAACAGCCTAAATCAGCACCAATAAGGGCACCTCCAGCAAGCCTTGCCAAGAAACCTACTGTAGTTGAATCACCTAGCAAGAAGAAGGCCAAAACAGCATCAGCATCTGCTCCTGCCTCTCTTACAAAGAAGCCAGTACCATTACCCCTTTCAACTGCTACTGTTAGTAAAAAGAAAGAGAAGAAGACAGCTGCTGCAGTTAAAGCCAACCCAGTAGGCTCCGACTTGATTGGATACAAAATTAAATATTATGAAAAGGCACAAAGGACCTGGTATGTATGTCATATAAGCTGCTACAACCAAAATACTAGACAGCATACAATTACATTTATCAAGCAGACACTCAAGCCAAAGAAGGTGAGACTGGAGAATGAGAGATACGACGTGATGGGTCTTGATATTGCTGATGATGTTGATGATGATGATGACGATGATGATGAGAGTGGTGGGAAGAGACAAAAGGGTAACAGTAATAATGACAAGAAGAAGAAGAAGAATACAAAGGAAGGAGAGGTGGAGGAAAAGGTATATAAAATTGCTGGTAGTAAGGGCAACAACAAAGCAATAATAAAAGAAGATGAAGGAAAAAAGCCCGGCAACAACAAGGTTCCAGCAGCACCATCCTCCAACAAGAAACAACAACAACAACAACAGAAAGAAGGTTCTAAACCTTCAAGCACCAATATTATTAGTTTCGCAGTCAGTCAAGGTCGTTACGATCCAACTGATAAAGTCAGACGCACAGCCAAAGCTCTCCCTCTTCTCTTCCCAGCAGCATCTACCATCCTCCAACCTAGGGCGCGCACCTTGAGGAAAGAAGCTCTCGACCATCTCTTCAAACAGGTAGCAGGAGAAGCCCCTGCGATGGAATGGGGAGAGGAATGGCATGTATATTTGGGAACTCTTCTAGATTGGGGACATGGTCTTGTGAATGGAGGTGGTGAAGGAGGAGGAGGAGGAAAGGGAGGAAAGACGTCTACAATTTCCAAAGCAATCAAAGTGAATAGCAAAGTAGAAGAGCTAGATAAAGACAAATTGCATGATATGGGTTTGTACCCTGAACACTGGCCTGTACCATTCACTGCTGCTGGTGTTAAAAAAGCAAATAAACAATATGCTACCAAGATGGCTAAAGGAAACGTAGTGTTAGTGGAGGAACAAGGTACTATGGGTCACACAAAGAAGAAGGAGAATGATGTAGTTGATTTTGAAGATATAGAGGAGGAGGAGGAGGAGGAGGAAGAAGAAGAAGATGTGGAGGTGAGGGTAGGAACCAAGATCAAGATGTATATCAAAACTAAACAGACATACCATGTAGCTTGGGTAGTTGGTATAACTGCTACTGGGAAGCATCAGCTAGAGTTCAATAATGGCAAGAAACAGACTACGGATTTGGCTAAAGAGAAGTGGGTCTTGCTGGCTGCTCCTGATGCAGATACTGTTGCTGCCGATAAGAAGAAGAAGGCTGCTGCTGATAAGAAGGCTCCTTCTCTTCCTGCTTCTCCTACTAAGCAAACTCCTGCTTCTCCTACGAAGCAAGCTGCTACTCCAGACAACAATGCTACTAACAACAAGATATTACCAGAATCTGCGCTAAAAAGAACCTTCCCAATCTCCCAGCTCCCCCCCATTACCTTCTCCTCCCGATCAGTCACCTGGAGCCACGAACGCGCCCTCAGAGGCCTCACCTTACTCCTCTCCACCCTCCGCCGCTACCCCTCCCAATGGATAGGCAGGGCCACCCTACGAGAAGCAGCTGGACAGGATGGACTCAAGGACGGAGGTCTTCTGGACTACTTGTGCAGATCACTAGAGAATGTGATAGTAGATGGGCTGGCAGTACATAGAGTGATGCATCCGCAGACAAAGACGTTGTTTTATTTGGCGGAAAATGCTGGGAGGGTAGGGATTCGTATTGAAGATATTCCTCCCCCAGGTGGTGGTGGTGATGGTGAAATAAAAAAACAAGAGAAAGAAGAGAAGAAGAAGCAAGAAAGTAAAGGGAAAGAACCTGCTGTAGATGGTACTACTATTGCTAAAAAAGACAATGGTAGTGGTAGTGATGATGGTCAAATGTTGGCTCTACAGCATTTGCAGCATCAAACAAGAGTATCATTGAGAAGAATAGAGGCAGCCACAGCCACAGCTGCTGCTGCAGAAGCAGAAGCTGGTCCATCTACACAACAACAACAACCAGCCATCAGCACTAAATTTAGACTCGTTATATCTAAGAACAACAAGAACAATAGTAATGGGGCACTTCAAGAGCAGAAGCAGCAGAAGCAGTACTTACCGGATTCAGAGTCGTCTATCCGTGCTAAGCAGGATGAAGCTCTGAAATTCTTGTTAAAACTACAAAAGTGGCCTTGGGTTGTTCTTAAAAAGAGACCAGGCAGACCTCTCACCCATCCCTCCTCCTCATTATCATTAGCAGCAGCAGCAGCAGGTACTCATAAGAATATCTTGGTTCCACCTCCGCCAACTGCTCCTCAGCCATGGCAAGACCCTCCACCCCAACCACGATGGGCGGTACTCCTCCCTGGTGTCCTCCCCCCTTCCACAGATGGTACCATCCAAGGCATATGCAAAGAACTGATCAAAGATCAAGTTATGAGAGACTTGGCACACCTGTACTTTACAGTCTTACCGGGGAAGACATTCGGACCACGGCCTGCTCCTCTTACTAAAGCAAAGCAAAACAAAAGAGACAGAGCTGCAGCAAGTAATAGTGGAGGTGGTAGTGAGAAGCAGTTACCAGCTGGATTACAAAAGCTGCAAGAACATGTACAAGTATTGAAAGATGTCAAACACTTCATCAAAGAGTTCCCATCAGGAGTTCATCCAGAGAATGCCCCTCATCGTCCTCCTCCTAGAATCATGCAAGTTGTATGCAAATTACAAATGCCTAAAATGGCTTCTTTTGGTGGTCATGGTCATGGTAGTGGTCTTATAGGGCAACAACAGCAATACAGAGCTGGAGGGGTAGTGAGTAGAAGTTTATCTCATCATACCCGACTCCCTAGAGCCATAGAGCCGCCTCCTGAACTCATCACAGTTGGTCCAGTAAAGAGTACTACTGTTGGTGATATGAAAGCAGCAGCAGCTAGGGCCTTTAGTGAAACGTATGTTGCATTTGAGGGGATGGAAGTGACTACCATTGAGGCTGGTGTTCAGAAGCAGCAGCTTCAGCAAGGAGGGAGTGGTACTGCTGATAAAACATTGTTGACAACTGTACTTTTTATATCACACCACCATTATGGTATCAATATTGGTAGTCAGGGAGAAGCAGGAGCAGTACCAAAGAAGCCACAGTTGCCAGTAGTAGTAGTTGGAGGAGTGCAAGGCCTCCCGACAAATGCCTGGACCAGTAGAGCAGGAGGCCCTGAAGACTGGGTGGTCCACTGTACCTGTGGAACCCAAGATGATGATGGCGAGGCAATGTTTATATGTGATAAATGTCATACCTGGATGCATCTGAGATGTCAAGGGTATGGAACTGGAGACAATGACAATGGACCTGGAAGTGGTGAGAACTGGGTCTGTACCATGTGTGCAAAGAGATCAAGAGTTTATAAATAGATGGCAAGGGGGTGGTGGTGAATTGTTGTTGTGAAATGTGATTGCCACATTTCTTTTTCTTCATTACAAAGCTTGAGTCATTAATTGAATTCGGAAATTAATTAATCTATTTACTTTTAATAGAGTACTACCATCCCTTACTATTTACCTGATGCTGCTCCCTGCAGCAACAGATTTGACAGTACAAGGCACACCTCCAACACTCAACGCAGCTCCTTTATAACAAGCTCTCTTCTCCCCATCCACTGCTAAATCAGGCTGCACTGTTTCCCATACCTTCTTCTTTGGATTCAATTGCTCATCAGGCAAGGACTGTCTCTCCTCCTCCTCCTCTCCTCCTCCGAATCCTGCCACAACAACTCTCTCTCCAACACGAGCTCCAGCAGGAGGCTCCACCAACTCCACAGTGTTACCATCAGGAGAGGTGGCAGCAAGCACCATTGCACAGCTCTTTATGCCTCTCATGTTGGCAGGCTTTAAATTGCATACCAGTACGACTCTTCTGTTTTGCATATCTGCTTCCGGTATGTATCTAACAAGACCAGAGACGACGGTACGTGGCTCAGCCTCTCCGACATCGATTTCTTCTACATATAATGATTCTGCATCGGGATGTTTCCATGCTTTTTTAATAAGACCAACTCTGAGATCTACACGACTGATATCTACAGGGAGATCCTTTGCTGCTGCTGCTGCTGCTGCTGCTCCCTTTTTTGATTGTTTGGCAGCATCTTTATCCTTCTTCTTTTTTCCATCTCCTCCTCCTCCTGATGGTACTGATGCAGTAACAGGAGTAGTGCCATTTGCCGGCTTACCATCACTTTTATTCTTACCATCACCACCACCACCACCACCACCAGCAGCTATGATTTCTCTATCAGCTTGACTTCCAGCAAATCTTGCCCTAAACATGGCCACCTCTTCATCAGTTATCTTCCTAAACAATGGCTTTGGATCCTCTTCTGTAATACGATGTCCAGTTGGCAACAATGTGGCAGGATTCTTAGCCGCCAGGATCAAATCATTCAGGCCAGGGAGGTCCTCTGCTGGGTTCTTAATTCCCAGCTGAGCTGCCAACTTATCTGAAAAGGAAGGTATGTATGGGCGGAATAACATGGCCATGAGGAGGCATAGGCCAGCACATGATGATATATAAGCAGCTGCAGCATCAGGATTGGATTTATAGGCAACCCAGATTTCATTATCCTGGAAGAAGAGATTACCAGCTCTACTGACACTCATTGCAAGCCTGAGGCCTTCCTTCATCTTGATGTTCTCTAAAGCTTGGATGTACTGCTCAACTATGGCAGATACCACCTCGCCCAGGGCTGTCACTGCTGCTTCTGCTCCAGTTGCATTGGTTGCAAGGTCGTAAGATGCAGGCAATCCAGGAATCCTTTTATCATACCTAGCATAGATAAACTTGACAGTTCTTTGTATAAAGTTACCCAGTGTATCATTCAGGTCTGCATTATTCATAGCAGCAAAATGATCCCATTGGAAGGCGCTATCCTGACTCTCTGGGCGCATTGCCAATAAATAGTACCGCCAAACTTCCACTGGGATCCCAGTCTCTTGAGCATCATTTCCAAACACCCCCACACCTCTACTTTTACTGAACTTTCCATCTTCATAATTCAAATATTCAGTAACGGATATAGACTTCATCATGGTCCATGGCTGTCCTGTGCCTAGCAAAGTTGACGGAAATATGACTGTATGAAAAGGCACATTGTCCTTCCCCATAAATTGGACCAGTTCAACGTCATCCGGGTTCATCCACCAAGCTTTCCAATCGTGGCAGTAGTTGGCAGTGATGGATATATAGCCGATAGGAGCGTCAAACCAGACATAGAACACTTTATCTCTGTAGCCTTCTTTGGGGACAGGGGTGCCCCATTTCAAGTCACGAGTGATGCAACGAGGTTTAAGACCTCCAGACATCCATGCATTGGTAAGTGTGACGCAGTTGCTGCTCCATCCTCCAGTCTTGCTTGTGTTATCGATGTACGCTTGGAGTTGGGGGGTGAGTTTTGGAAGGTCCAAGAAGATGTGCCTAGTTTGTTTGACTACTGGAGTGGTACCAGTGAGCTTGCACTTGGGGTTGATGAGCTCAGTGGGATTTAGCAGTGAGCCACATGCATCACATTGGTCACCCCGAGCGTCGTCATACCTACACTTGGGACAAGTACCAATGACAAATCTATCTGCAAGAAACTTTTTCAATGGTTCAGAGTACAACTGCGCAATGGTTTGTTCCTGCAAGCATCCCTGTTGCTCCAACGTCTGGAAAATCTCCTGACCAATCTCCGTCTGCGCTCTGGTAGGCGTACGCCCAAACTTGTCAAACGAAATATCAAACCATTCATATATCCCAGCATGCACAGCATGGTACTTGTCACATATCTCTTGACATGTCAGTCCTTCTTCCAATGCTTTAGTTTCTGTTGCAGTACCATATTCGTCCGTACCACATATGTAGATAGCATTATGTCCTCTAGCTCTGCAGAATCGTGCATAAACATCAGCAGACAACACACATCCTATAATATTTCCTAAATGAGGCACATTATTCACATATGGCAGTGCTGATGTAATAAGTATATTCCTATCACCAGGAATGGGCATTCTTGGATGAGCCACTGCCACATCAGCAGTATACACTGCCTTTGTCTGCTCTTCATCTCCTTGGAGCTGAGGTGTGATGGTTTTGGTCAACCAAGATAAGATTGTAACATTAGTAGTAGTAGTATGAGTAAGGCGGCCTGCTACAAGAGGGCCTTGTAATGTTGCTGCTAGGCAAATGTCTGCTATAGAGAGGGCTCTACCATCAAGATAAGACCTGCCATCTGACAATACACCACTCAACCGTTTTAATGCTGATTGTAAGGAACCATTCCCATCACCTCCAGTTGTTGTTGTTGTTGTTGATGATGAATATGCTGCTGGTCTCAATACGTGCTCTTCAAACTCTAGCCAGGACTCAATATCTAAAGAGTAATGAGAAGAGGAGGAGGTGGTGTTGGAGGTGGGTTTTACTTTCTCTTTGATCTCTTTCAAAAGGGCAAGTCCTTTGGATGGCGAAAATGCCGATGATGCCGATGGTGAGAATGGTTGTGTAGTTGTTGTTGTGGTGGCAGGAAGGAAATATCTAGCCATAGCATTGGGTTCTGCAATGATAGATCCATCTGGGAGGATAAGAAATAGTTTAATGGAAGGAGTGATGGTGTGCCTGTAAGATGGAGAGATGAGCTTGGTCCAGGTGGGTTGGTCGGAGAGAGGGATGGTGGAGCAGATGATGCCGGCGGCTATAGCTGCAGCGAGAGGTTTGATTGACTGGGGATCACCAGGTCTAGTGACTAAGGTGGTTGACATGGTTTGAATGTAGTGGTGAGAGATAAGAAGGTTGGAGCGATGATATATATATATTGGTGATGAAAACTCTAAATTTTTTAATTCCCTTTTTGGATGTAATCTAGTTTGCTGGGTCGTGGGTATAGCTCTAAAGAATGCGCTCCCTTTCCAATCTTCAAGAAACGATAGAACGTACACAAATTGCTTTCATCTCGTCTGTATCATGTGCAGTGGGACGTCCGTCACCGCTCTCAGAGTTCGATGTGACACTGGCACGACCTGAGCCAGCATTTGTTCAGGATCAAGGTACCACATGCCAAGTGGTCATTATATGTATAATGACCTTCTGGACATTATAGCTTGGTCTGAGTGAAACTTTGAGTCGATCGTGATCATTGGGAGGAGGTCTTACTTATCCAACACAGCCTCCCTACACATAGTACGTTTCAACCGGTGGCAAGTTTGGGGTTCATAAACCTGTGCTTTCACGGCAATAAACCTTACGTTCATACGAAGTATCTCAGACTGTTGGATATGAATTATACCTTGCACAAACCGTTGTTTGATAAAATCTAGCTGATTTGAATATTGTTCATTTGAATTTCGCCTTTATATAGCCACCTATTGCACCCTCAACTCAACTCAACTCACACACACCACGGTATCATAGAATAGAATGGCCCCTTCTGGTCAACTGTCAAAGTCGCACCCAACACCACTACTACGACTAGTATACCCCAAACTCAAACCTGTATTCAATCCTCCCCCCCTCACCACCACTTGCGAACCAACCAATGAAAAATGAAACGTCGTTGGAAATTGAAATTAAAATCAGTCAATTTCCAGTCTGATGGACCTTTGCCAAATACAACTACAACTAGTACAGAACAACAACAGACAACAGCATCCAATCCCCCTTCTCTTTCAGCTGCTACTGATTCTACATGGCAACAACAAAAGCAACTATCGAGTAAAAATCAGAAGGATCCACCACCACCCATACCATCCTCTAGTATAGGTTACAAATTGCTCCAAAAAGCAGGATGGAAGGAAGGCACAGCAATAGGTGCTCAACAACAAGGTCTTTTGGAACCTCTACAAGCAACTGCCAACCGTGGCACTACTGGCATAGGTTATGTTGATGTTGATGAGCATGATGGTAAGAAGAAGAAGATTGGGAGGAGGGAAGAAAAGGAAGATATTGATACGAAAATAAAGAGGGTAAGACAAGTGATGCAAACAGAAGCAGATGAACAAGTTTCTAAAGAAATATCACAGTATATTTATAGAAGTTTCAAACAAGATGGTTGTAGCGATATCGGTGAACAGACTGCTGATGATAACCCTCTATTGAGGAAGAAGGGTAGAAATAAGCTATCATTGACAAATCCATTATTGTAAGGCAAATGTGTGTGTTTGTGTGTGTGTGTGTGTTCATCATCTATAATTACAACTACAGGATTAATTTTTGTTCTTTTTATATACACACATGCAAATGTATTTATTTCATAACATCGTCGTTACTCAGAGAACCCACCAAGGCTGGGAATTGTAAAGTCTTGTTGCTGCTGCTCAGATTCAGGAGCTGGAGCAGGAGCAGGAGCAGGAGCTGGAGCAGTTGGTCCTTCTACTTCTTCCTCTTCTGGAGCTGGAGCTGGAGCTGGAAGGATTGTTTCAAGAGGGAACGCCACTCCTTCCTCCTCCTCTTCTTCTTCCTCTGGAGCTGGAGCTGGAGGGATTGTTTCAAGAGGGAACGCCACTTCTTCCTCCTCTTCTTCTTCTTCTTCCTCTGGAGCTGGAGGGATTGTTTCAAGAGGGAACGCCAATCCTTCCTCCTCCTCCTCTTCTTCTTCTTCTTCTGGAGCTGGGGCAACGAGGGGTTCGTCTTCAACTTCAGGAGCTGGCGTAGGAATAGTAACTTCAACCAGTGGCTGTTCTTCTTCAACTTCAGGAGCAGGAGGAATTCCAACCACAATAGGAGGCTGCGACTCAATTTCTGGAGCAGGAGCAGCCTCCACCAAAGGCAGCTCAATTTCCGGAGCAGGAGCAACTCCAATTACAGGTCTCTCAGCCACTGGCACTGGAGTAATACCAGTCAGTGGCCCTTCTGCTTCTGGAGCTAGAATAACACCATCAGTAGGCTGCTCATCTAAGTCTTCTTCTTCTTCTTCTGCAACAGGGGCGGGAACAACAATCACCCCGTCTGCTGGTGGTTGAGGAATGACGTCTTCATCTTCTGCTAACTCTGGTACTGGATCATCTTGGACTGGTTCACCAGTGATCTCACAAATACCTCCAGACACTGATGCTGCAGCGGATGCATAGCTCTCTGCACCACAAAGACTGATTGCCTGTATATATGATGGAAAGAAGGGAAAAGAGAGAAGGGGGGGATAGGGGGAGAGGGGGGAAGGAAGTTTGTCAGATTGTGTGGAAAAGAAAGAAAGAAAGCTATAATGATGATAATAACAGCTGATCAATGTACGACTTACCTTGGCCTCAGAAAAGGCAAACGCTTGGCTTCCACAGCCCTGTGCTTCAGCCTGCGCTCTTGCGAATGCCACAGCATCTCCACAGTTGACGAAAACTGGGCAATCAGGGCCTATTGCCGTTGCGGTAGCCTCTGCAAAGGCACTGGCTCCACATGCATTAACAGCAAATGCAGTTGCCTGTCCAGTGGGGAAAATGGGGAGGAAGGAAGGATACATTGTAAGAGGGTCATCATCGTGTTGGGTGGAAGGAAGGAAAGCAGTTATGACATGACTGATTGATCAATACTCACCTTGGCGGTTGCAATGCTGTTGCAACCAGCAGTAGCAATAGCCTACATAGTATCAGATGAAGAAAGGAAAAGGGGGGGGGGGATATTATTAGTTAGGCAGTTAGGCAGCAGCACTATTGAATACCAGAGAGAGAGAGAGAGAGAGAGAGAAAGAGAGAGAGACCTCTACTCTCTCTACCCTCTTCATATCTTACCCTAGCTAGAGCCTGCACAGTTCCTTCACATATTGGAGTACTTTCTGGAGGGCATATACCAAAATCTCCAGTCCTCTGAGTGTACTCAAAAGCACCACATAAAGCCACTGCTGTGTTCTCTGCTTCAATAAACTCATCAGAATCACATCCATTTTGAGAAGAAGCTTGCTGGGCTACATTGATGGCTTCGTCGCATGTTATGGGACATCTTCCTCCAACTGAGATTGAGAGAGCTGTATGTGTATGGAAGGGGAGGGGGGGGGGGAGAGAGGATGTGTGAAGAAATGAGAAAGCAATGAGGGGTGGAAACGAGTACACACATACAATTTCGGTTTCTTCTCTCCTTACGTACCTTCAGCATAAGCACGACCGCCACACTTATCAATGGCCTCGGCGACACTTCTTGCATACGCAATGGATCCACACCCAGCTTCAGTAGCAGCACTTGCTGCAGCTGTGGATCTGGCTATACATCCACCAAAAGAGGTCGTAGTGATAATGCCCGACTGCCAAGGAACATTAGGCCCCCTTCCATACGCACTTGGATCAGTGCCTTCCTCCAATGTCTGATATTTCAGTGAGCAGATGAGACCTGGGTAGATACGTCCTGAACCGTCATCACAGCCTGATGCTTGGGGACAATGGACGAAGACATTACAGCCTTCTCTGTTTTGACAGATATTACAACATTGTTGTACTGTAGGGGCAAAAGTATGGGTGATGAGGGCCCCAGAGTAGTTGGTGTTGTCGTATATGAGGCAGTCTCTAGTGGTTTGGGAGGGGATGATGGTTGTAGTGGCTGCTTGGGCTTGGGCAAAGCCAGCAGCACCTGTGTGGTTTGATGGGGGCGGGGGGGGGGGAGAAAGAATGACGAGCGGGTGAGGGTCGGTGGATTTTGGTCATGTCTTGGGGTTGGCGTGTTGTACGTGAAAACCGTAGCCTTGGAAATCCCTT
>Ga0114919_10000295_pt1 | contig 36958 bp, 36 predicted proteins | sample BlataG_FD_88682 | JGI IMG/M metagenome (GOLD analysis project Ga0114919, IMG submission 88682) | Deep subsurface microbial communities from Black Sea to uncover new lineages of life (NeLLi) - Black_00105 metaG | ecosystem: Environmental > Aquatic > Marine > Oceanic > Sediment | place: Atlantic... | reverse complement strand
TCACCGTGCGATATATTTTGCCCACAAGCTCGTACATCGCAAACGGTTCGCTTATGCCCACCGTGTCGGGAACGTTTAAGATATCGGCACCTGCCTCTTCCGCAGTTTTGTATAAATCTATCAGAAAATCCAATCTCGTCCGTGTCGCGTCCATCGCAGAGAACATGCACGCAAAACCATGTTCCTTGACATACCTTGTCATCTTATAGGCTTGCTCTTTTACCTGGGCTTCGCTCATCTTTGTCGTGTGCTCACGCTGAATCTCTGAACTCGGCACGAATATATGAATCATATCAACTCCACAATCAACACAAGCGTCAATATCCTGCGTTAAAACCCTTGCCAGTCCGCATATCTTCGCTGAAAGACCCTCGTCACAGATAACTTTCACTACTTCCTTCTCCTCCTTTGACGTAATCGGAGTCCCTGCTTCTATTATGTCCACACCAAGCTTGTCCAACTGCCTTGCAATCGTTCTCTTCTGCTCTTTAGTAAACGAAATGCCAGGCGTTTGCTCGCCATCCCTCAGCGTCGTATCAAAGACTTCTATTACCCTATTACTGCCGCTATCACCGTGAACGCCCTCTTCTTTCATCTTAAAAAAATAAAAAGGTTATTTATTATTTAAATTAAATCTTCATCCCATATTTATAGACGGAGGTAAGGTAAAAAATGGAAAAGAAAAGAGGGATAGTTGGCTTTACGGGAACATTTAGAGAAAACATAGCAGATGTAAAAGACGGGTCTAAAGTGGTGTTTACAGGGTCGGTAGCAGTGTGTTCTCCTTTTATCGAATTGCTCGCTTATACGGTGCGCGACAGAGGTTTTGACATGCTTTATGTGCCGAGAGCAGATGCGAAGGAGGCGAGGAAAATAAAGGAGATAGAGAACATAGGGTATAGCGTTGTAGATGAAAAGGGCGACCCCAATAATCCTGATGCGGTTGTAGTGCTCGGTGGATTAGCGATGCCAAAGTTTGGATGCTCGCCAGAGGATGTCACTCGTATGATTGAAGATATCTCGGGGGAGAAGAAACCAAAAATTATCGGTGTTGGGTTCATGAATATATTTGAGACTGCTGGGTGGGACAAGAAGATAAATTTCGATACGGTGATGGATACTACGATGGAGGTCGTTATCAAATAGATAATGCGCCGACCGGGATTTGGACCCGGGTTATAGGCTTTTTGCCCCCTTCAAGTTCTTTCTTTCGTCAACGTTTCTTTCTTTTGAAGAAAGAAAGGTTGGTTGGCAAGCCTATGTGATACCAAGCTACACTACCGGCGCATGCATTTTTTATTTACAATTTTTTTTCTGAAAAAAAATTATTCTATTATAAACTCCTCTCCATTCTTCGGCGATATCGCATCACAACCATATTTCTCCCTCAACCAAGTTGCAAATCCCTCTGTATTATCCCCGTGCACCGTAAATATAATCCCTGTACCATTCCTGTAAAATCTCGATACCAACTCCTTCAGCTCTGAATCACCTGCGTGAGCAGAGAAGTCATATTGCTCCACCTGCGAATTTACTTTCACTACCTCTCCATCCGCCTCTACATATCCTTCCTCTATCAACCTTCTTCCGTTCGTTCCCTCTATCTGATAGCCAGTGAGCAGCACTTTGCTCCTTGGGTCTTCGTGTATTTTTTTCAGATAGTATAATACAGGCCCACCGTTAAGCATTCCGGAGGTGGTGACAATTACGGAAGGTTCGGAAAGAGCTTTCTTTCGCCTCTTCGAGTTCACAAACCGGGCATCACGAAACGCATCACTCAATGCCTTCGCATTTTTCAAGAACGAGGGGTGATTCTTAAACAGACTGTAAACGCTTAATCCCATGCCATCTATATAAGGCGTAAGTCCATAAGAATGCAGAATCATCGCTATCTCCTGTGTCCTGCCCACGGCAAAGCAGGGAACAATTGCATTACCCCCGGAATTCAATGTTTCTCTAATGGAGTCTATGAATTCACGTTCCAGTTCCTTCCTGTTTCTATGCTCCCTGCCATAATATGTGCTTTCTATAAGCAAGATGTCAGAGGCAGGGAAATCGCCAGGAGAAGCGCTTTCCATTAACCGTGACTCCTCCGTTTTTATGTCCCCTGTGTAAAGCAGGCTTATATTCTCACTCTCTTTTCTCAAATACACCGATGAACTACCGGGTATATGCCCTGCGTTGCATAATTCAAGCTCATAATCCCCTTCGACTGAACCGTTTAAGGTAAGCCGCTTGCCATACGCGACCGTATGCATATGTCTACCCATTCTCCTGACGTCTTCTTCCCCGAAGAAGGCAAAACCCTGGTCTTTCCCTACTTTTATCGTATCCCTGCTCAAAAGCAGACTTAAATCACCAGTCACCGACGTCATATAAACATCTGGCGCCATATCCGTACTCGTGGACATTAAACTCGGAACCATACCTGAGTGGTCGAGATGGGCATGGGACACAATCACGGACTTTGGCAAAATAGTTCCGCCCCCCAGGGGTATCTCGGGAGGGTCCGATGGTCTGAGTCCGTAATCTAAGACAATCTTCTCATCTACTAATATTGCAGAACGTCCTACTTCATTGCAACCACCAAGAAATTTTATTTTCATTTTATTTCCGTTTTCGTTATTTCCACTCTCCTCAGCGGATATACCTTCTTCGCAGCTTTATATACGTCAGACGATAACTTCCCAAGTATTATCTCTTGTATATATTGGTTAAGTTCTAAGTTCCTCGCTCTATCTGTAATTATCTCTTCCACTACCTTTCGTATTAGCTTTACCTGTAACCCACTTGCCTTTTTTAGCGTAAAACAAGATGATTTTACACACATCACCTCACCATCTTTTGTCTTGACATCAATATTTGAGTCTATCTTTGAAATCCCCTTCCTCGCTAAACTCCGTAGGTAACCGTTATCCATCTTATGCCCTACGAACTTTGTATAAGCCGTGTTATGATTCACTTCATCTATTTTCAGTATTAATTTCAAATTCGAACTCTTTATCAACTTCCCTGTAAGCTCACCCAAAGTCATCCCTACTCTCCTTCCGATTAACTTAGATGGCTCGTCTGTCACAGTATCCCCTGCCTTTATCTCACCAAACATCCTCGGTGCTAACACCGTGTACCATTGTTTCGCTTTCCACTTATCCTTTGATCTCTTCCTTGCCAATTATGTTCACACTCATTTATTTTATTCTGTTTTTTATAACTTTAAACTTTACTTATAAACCTTGTGTTTTCGTCTATATAAATCCCAAACCCGATTCAAATATCATTTTCCCACCGCTGTATATATCTTCCTTTTCTTCCTTATCTTTTCTCCATACCCTCGCCGTCCTTGACCATTCCGAATCCGTGAAGGCATAAAAAGCCCTTTCTGGATGCGGCATTAGCCCTAATATATTACCTTCCGGGTTACATATTCCTGCAATATTATATATGGAGCCGTTAGGATTCCAGGGGTAGGAAGCATAATTGCCCTCGGGGTCAACATAACGGAACACAATCTGGTCGTTTTCCTCAAGGAGTTGTATATACTCCTCCCTATTTTTCTCAGCAATGAAAAACTTCCCTTCTGCATGTGCGCATGGCATCTTCAGGATGCTGCCTTTTTCTATCCCTCTTGTGAACACACATTTTCCCTTGCTTTCATGCTTTATAAGTGTGGGGCGACATTCAAAACGAGCAGAATCGTTTGTTGTCAATGCGACCTGCTGTATTTCTGCTCTTTTGTTGTACATAAAGGTTTCTTTTAAGCCCTTACCGGGCTTGCGGGGTTGTGGGGCTGAGCCCCACATAAAGAAAGGTTTTTCATGAGCAAATCCCGGAAGTAACCCCATTTCCACTAATACCTGAAAGCCATTGCATATTCCCAATATAGGATTTCCTTTTTCTATAAAATCCTCTATTTGTTTCCCTAACGCCCCTTTAATCCTTGCAGCGAGTATTGCCCCTGCCCTTACATAATCGCCGGATGAGAAGCCGCCGGGTATCACCAGTAAATCGAAATCATTTAAATTTCTCCTCTCACGTTCCTGTACCGCACCTATCAGTTGTTTCAGGTGCACAATCTCAGCCGATGCACCTAACCTTTTAAAAGCTAAGCTCGTCTCGAGTTCACAGTTTGTTCCTTCTATTCGCAGAATGCATATTTTCGATGTCATCATTACACTTTTTCTTTTTTTACAAAAAAGAAAACCTGTGCTAAAAGAAAAAATATAAGTTGGTTGGTGAAGTTTTTTGGGGTATGAAAGTACTTTGTATTTTCATGCTCATGGGTGTCCCTTTGGGTCATGAAGGTTTCTAAAGATTTGTTTTTGGATTTTGGAATTAGGATTTGGGATTTGTTTGTGATTTGGTGCTTGGGATTTGAGATTTAAAAGGCTATTTCCTGTGTGCCTCGCCCACCACTTCACCAATGTTCTTATAGCCATTAGCGACAAGATAGTCCTTTAATTCCTTCTTTATCCTCGGGAAAAAATCAAATCCTTCGCTTACCAGTGCGCTACCCACTTGAAACACGCTTGCACCGTTCTTCGCATATTCTATCACGTCCTTAGCGGAAAAGATACCGCCAACCGCGATTATGGGTATTCTCAGCTCTTCATACAACTCAAAAACAATTTTCTTACCACCAAACGCAAGCTCCTTGCCGGATTTACCGCCATAGCCCGTTGGATTGCCTAAAATAGGAATATCGAGCGCAGGCTCTATTGGTCTGGACATTACAGTATTAATAGCCGTGATAGCATCAGCACCAGCCTTTTCCGCCGTAAGCGCCAATCCCGCAGGGTCACCCACATTGGGCGATATTTTCACTGCAATTGGAATACCTTTTGGATGTGCAATGTTGCTTATCTCCTTTATTATGCGGCTCAGCAGTTTAGGATTGTGCTCAACCGCTGCGAACTCCGTATGTGGACAGGAGGCATTAAATTCAAGCATGTCTATTGGATATTTAATAGCTATCTTCGCCACTTCTCTGCATTCCTCCTCACTTTTACCAAAAATGCTCAGCACCAATGGCACATCCGCATACTTTGCATCTTCTATTTCCCGCCTATAATTCTTTATCCCCGGATTTGGAAGCCCCATTGAATTCACATAGCTATGCGGCGATACTTCAAAAAATGTGGGATTGGGATAGCCTTCTCGCTCATACAGCCCAACTGATTTGGTCACGACTGCTCCCGCACCTGCTACTGCATACCTATAAAGTAAATTCCCGGCAACTCCAAAACCCGCGGCATTCGCAGTTGGATTGGGAAAATCAATTCCACAAACTTCTGTTTTCAATAGAGGTTCGTATTCGGGCGTGAAACGTGAAGGAGGAATGGATAATAGCTCTGCTTCTTTTATTGCACTTACATTTCGCTTAATCGCAATTCTTTTACCGCTCTTTTCTCGCTTCCATTTACCAAACTCTGTTCTTTCAAGCTCTTCGGCATCGAAAACCGGTCCGTCTTTACACACTCGATACCCACCGAGGTCACAAGAGCCACAAGCACCACATCCGCATTTTATTATTCGTTCTACGGAAACCTGTGTAGGTATTCTCTCCCTTCGCGTAATCTCACAAACACGCTCCATCATTAGTTCCGGACCGCACGTCAATATCTGCTCAAATTCCTCACCTGATGTCAGTATTTTTTCCAATAGCTCTGTAACCAACCCTTTATAACCTTCAGAGCCATCTTCCGTTGAGATTCTTACTTCACAACCACTTCTCTCAAATTCTTCAATATACAAAAGTTCTGTACTACTTCTTGCACCTTCTAAGACCACTATGTGCTTATCCGATTCTTTCGCTCTCCTCGCTGCAAATCTCAATGGTGCCGCTCCATAACCGCCTGCGACCATGCAAATTCTTTTGCCTTGTAATGTGAAACCTTTACCATAAGGTCCTCTTAAACCAATCAAATCGCCCACCTGCTTTTGATGTAAGCTATGCGTGCAGTCGCCGATAGCCGCAATTGCAATTTCTACTTCTCCATTGGGCGTTGCCTCGGCAATTGAAATGGGAATCTCGTCTATTCCGGGATTCCAAACCATTATGAATTGACCAGGTTCGCTTTCTTTGGCAATTTCAAGGGAATGAAATTTGAACGTTTTTACTTCTTCGTTTTCCGTTTTTAGTTCTTCTATTTTATGCAGCGTAGGGATGTTGAGTGGCATTTTTCTGCGGGCTTAAGCTATCTAACTCATAGATGGAGGACAAAGCCTTAAATATCTCATTATTTTTACAAACTCCTCCGGACTTAATTCTTCCGGTCTCCTCTCCAATTCCTCAAGTGCCGAGCTTTCCGGAAGCTTTGTTTTAAATATAGTCCTCATCTTCTTTCTCCTGTGCTCGAACGCCGCAGTAACGAACTCAAAAAACTCCTTTTTCTCTTCTACTATCCTTCTCCCCTTCCCCTTCTCCTTCAACCTCACTATCGCCGTTTTAACACTTGGCGATGGATAAAAAGCATCTCCACGAACAAATTCAATAATTTCAACGTCTGCAATTGCCTGCGCGATAACCGATAAACGCCCATACAAATTCGACCTGGGTTTTGCAACCATCTTCTGCGCAAACTCTTTCTGATATAACAGCACAGCAAGCCCGAAACCAGCGTTATAGAGCAGCAATTTATAAGTGATTGGCGATGACAAAGAAAAGGGTATGCTCGCAACGACTTTATCAAATTCCGGTAGTTCTATTTTCATAATGTCGCCTTCTATCACCTCTGTTTTGCTTTTTTTATTCCCATATTGCTCCCTTAATATCTCACACAGTTCTTTGTCCTTTTCCACAGCATAAACTTTCTTCGCTTTGCTTACCAATTTCTCGGTGACGCTTCCCACTCCCGCTCCTATTTCCAGTACCACGTCACCGCTCTCTACACCCGCATATTCCACCATTCTCGCTACCACACCGTCATCAATCAAAAAATACTGACCAAGACTTCTCGTAGCTCTTACGCCTCGCTCCATAAGGATTCTTTTTACTTCCATTTCAGCTCATAATTCTTTCAATTTCCTTTTAACATGGATAAAAAAAGGAATCAACTGAGATACCGTTCGCCTAGTTAATAGAATTGAAGGGTCCTTCTCCTGCTTTTTCAAACCCCGACTTCGATTGTTCGATTAATTGTAATTTCATTTCGTAAAATCGTGAAATCTCGTAGTTTTATAACTCACCTCACGAACTTAATCACGCCACTTCCTGGTGCAAACAGTATCCCATCTCGTTTCATCACCTCTATTATATCCTCAGCCTTCTCTCGTTCCATACCTTCCTCCTCTGCGAGGTCAAGCACCTCTTCTATCGGCACTTCATCGCCATATTCCTTCTCCAACTCCTTTATTATGTCCCTTATAGACCTTGCACGGTCCCGCCGCGTTTTAGTTGTGCCAACGGTTATCCAATCGGTATCCAGCTTGCCGGTTTCGGGGTCAACAAAAACATGTTTCAAGCAGTATATAACCACGTTAATCACGCGTTCCGCATCCTCAGCCGTTATTTTATCACTTAGCCTGGTCCGAGCCCTCGCCTCGCCCAGCCGGATTAACGCTTCTAACTGCCGCGCCGTTACAGGAACGGGGGCATCTTCATCTTCATAGCCCTGCCTGCGAAGCCCGATATAGAAATCCAAAAACTTGTTCTTCGCTTTTTTAGTCATCACTGGAAATACATTCCTCTTACTCCATGCAACATATTTCCTCATTAATTCCGGAGATACTGCCGGCTCCATTATTTGCATCGCCTCCTCGAAATGCTCTTTTTCTCCTTCTTCCACTTTACCTATGTTCTCAGACCTCGCAATCAGTTCACCTGCATAATGCGTCTCTAATATATGTTCTGCAGTTTTCGTGTCCATCTCTTCATTTGGTCGGTCCATCATGGTAAAAATAAGGTCGAATCTTGACATCAGTGTAGGAGGCATATTTATCTGCTCCGCAATCGGCGTGTATTTATCAAAACGCCCGTATTTGGGATTCGCAGCCGCTAACAGAGAACATCTTGAGTTTAACCTCGCCATTATCCCCGCCTTCGCTATACTCACCGTTTGCTGTTCCATCGCCTCATGTAGCGCATCACGATCCTCCTTCTTCATCTTATCTATCTCATCCACCGCCGCTATTCCCTTGTCTGCAAGCACTAATGCACCTGCCTCTAAAGTCCATCTTCCTTCTCCAAACTCATCTCTAACTGCGGCAGCGGTAAGTCCAGCAGAAGTGCTGCTCTTACCGCCCGTGTATAAACCACGAGGTGCTAACTTCACTAAGTAAGTGAGCAATTGACTGTTATGGATGTATATGTCATTCGCCACAAAATTGTGATAAACTGGCACCTGGATGTCATATACGAATTCATCCTCTGATACGAAATCCTCGATTCTTTCTATCATGTCCCAGAAAATATCAGAATTTACTATGGCTTTGAGCGCACTTACGAGCTCAATAGCATCTTCCATTTCGTCTATGTATTTTAACAATGCTTCGATTACTTTATTCTTTGTCACATCAACACAATTTTTCTTAGGTTTAATCTTGGCGCTTCCTATTTTTCCGAGTTCATATTGAGATAACAGGGTTTGACTAAATTCCAATGAAGAGCTGATTTCATGCTGTGGCAAATGTAATAGGTTCCGTATCTTTCTTAAATCCTGCCAATTGGACGAGGGCAATTGTTCTCGTACTTTGGCAAGGTGACTTAGTCTCTTTTCTAATTGTTGAACCATGCGGTTTAATGAAGATCTAGATGGATTTCTATCTCCCCGCTCATAATGCTGATAACTACTTCTATGAATTCCACACTCAAATTGTGTCAATCTTAATTTTATCCTTATCTCCTTCAGTAGCGAGGAAATGTTTGGTATAACGTCTACATTTGTATTATAAAGAGAGGAAGAATTACATATTTTTTCAAGCCTTTCGCTCTTTTCTACAACTGTAAACCCTATTTCGCTTTTAAATCTGGGCACATCCTCCCCCGTTATCATCAACCGATAATACTCCTTTTTCTTCGGATGCGGTGAATTGGTTGCCTTGGATAATGTCGGATGGAGCTGGGAATGTATCCCAAATCTCAAGAGCAGGTGTTGGACTTGTGATACTAACTTCCCGGACGCAGACGTTATTCCTATCTTCCTATCTTCTGCAGATACAGTCCCGTCGCCATCGAACAAAGCGGAAAGAAAAGCGGCAATTTCTCCCGTTGAACACTTGAAAAGAAGCTCTGGCACTGTTTTTGCCTCTGATGGACCGCCAGCGCCTAAATTTTCGATGAAGGAACCGAACTCTATTCCTGAAATATTTATTTCCTTTGCTGATTTGCCTTTATGAGAATTCCTAATTGATGGATTCAAACCCAACTTTTTTGCGAATGTTTGATATTCTTCCAATAACTGTGAACTGTTGTTGGTAAAAAAAGCAGTGCACTGTGGATATCCGTTTTGCATCCTCGATTCTAAATATCCTTCTGCAATAAACAGTCCTACAAATCGCCAAAATTCGGGTGTAGTATGGCTGGACAGCTTTAGCCTCACTGCGTTTCTTGCTCTCGACCACCTATAATTGATATTTAAAGGCTGTGGAATTCCAAAAACATCAATTTTTCTTGGTGTTGCTATAAATTCTCCTTCTTTCAAATCCTCCGCCTTCTTTTTCCTTAGATACGCACCTTCACCACATACAAAAAAGGGATGTGTTGGTGTGACTTTTATTTCTTTCCCTGAACTCGTCGCAATGCGATACATTTTTGGTGTAGTCACACGTTTCCAGAGCAAATCTCCTTTTGAAAGCACTGTTTTAGCGTTTAAATCCAAAGAAACCAAATCATGGTTAGTTTCTATATATACGCCATCATCTACAGACCCACTTATTTTTTTGGATGCTTCACCATCCACTATGGTTCTTATGTCCTGCAAAGAACCATCTGAAAGAAGTATCTTTGTGTCCCCACTGACACATTTTGCGACTCCGGGATCACCAACGAGCAGCAGGTGTATGTCGCCCCTCACTCTCGTCTCGTCCGGCAACTCCTTTGGAATGCCTGCAAACAATTGGAGCACCATTGCTTCTTTTATCTCCTCGTAGCCGTATATAGAGGGAGCAATACTTCTTATTAGCTTCTCATACACGTCCGGCTGATTCTTTAGCTCCATTATTTCTCGCTCGTCCTCCTCCGTTATCTCTATCTCTTCAAACTCCTCCTCCATTATCTCCAACGAATTGCCATCAAGGTATATATCGAAGAAAGGCGTCTTCCCAAATTGCGTCGTCCTCTGATATGACCTGAGAATACCGGTAACAACAATCCTGTCGCCGGGAGAGACCTCACCTGAAATGTCGTCTTCCAGATTAACGTCTATCGCCTGTGGTAATTCCCCGCCTCTCAATTCCTCCGGTGATTCCTGTAACCTTATCTTTTGCGCATTTGCGAATTTGCACTTATCCACCAATAACTTAAAATGCTGTACTTTTCTACCACATCCACCACTTTCACGCTCGCACTCTCTCGGCTCTTTAAATTGCCTCCCACTTTGCTCCAGCGAAAAGATATGCCCGCAAAAAGGGCATTCAAATACCGCTTCCACTACCCGCGGTCTTACCTCCGTTGCCTTTGTTACCAATCCCTCTATGCTCACCAGTTTGCCTATATCATTGCTTCGAATATCCCGTATCTTTACCCTTCTCAGAAGCTTTATTATACGAAGATTGGCTTTGTCGAGCGTGACACCCGTAGGAATATCCATTTCCCTTAAAGCATGTGTTGCAGAAGCAATTGCCACATCAGGGTCTTCTAAAAGCATATCTGCAAGATTCGGGTCATATATATCCATATCAGAAAATTTGACGAACAAACTACGCTTTTCCGGATAAGAATTTGACATCTCTATAAGCTCGTTCCAGCAATAACGCTTCAGAAAGTCCTCCCACCTCTCTGTTACCAGGTCCTGCATCATTTTATCATCACCTTTCTATTAAAACTTTTTAGAAAAAAAAAGTTTTATCAAAAAATAGTTGTTTCTTTGGTAAAGTTATCTTTCTTTTTAAAGAAAGGTTTTATGGATGAGAAAAGAAGGAGGTATAGGAATGGGAGTGAGAATTAGAATGTCTGAGTTAGCGGTTGTTTTTGACGGTGCCGGCGTTTTATACGCACCTTTCCGGATTATAAAAAATATGGAAAGAGGCGTGACAAAACGGAGCAGAGTCGCTGGAACGACCTGTACGGACAGGCTTGAAAGGGGTGCGATGACAATTTTAAAGACAAGATATGAAGAAACGCTGGAGAAAGAAGAACCTTCTGAAATTCTATCTGACTTGATGCGCAAGAAAAAAATAGAAAATAAGGTGGTTTATAAGAAAAAAGGGATTAGTGACAATGAAGTAATGGAAGCAATTTTGAAGGATAAAAACGTTAAATTGGAGGACGTGCATGAAACGATGTCATTTTTAAGGAGGTGTGATATCCTTCCTGTAGTAGGGGTGGGCTTGATTATGGATGTGGCAGGAGGAGTGATAAAATACGTGATTGCAGGGGGGATACATTTTTTCCCGGGAACGCTAAAACTGCTAAAAGAATTGCGTGAGATGGGCGTCCAGGTTTTTGTCGCATCCGGGGATAGGATAGAAGGAGAGGAAATGGCGACATATTTACCTGACATACCAGCGGACAATATATTTGGAATGATGAAGCCAGAGGATAAGAGGGAATTGGTAAAGAAGTTGAAAGAAGAGCATAAGGTGATAATGGTGGGCGACGACAGGAATGATTATCTTGCGATGTGGGAGGCGGATATCGCGGTGTTGTCGCTGCAAGAAGAAGCAAATAGACAGGAAAAGATTTTTGAGGTTGCTGATTTCAGGATAAAAGATATAGAGGAAGTAAAGGGGATAATAGAAGAGATTAGATGAGGGGATAAAAATGGAGAGCGCGAAAGGAGGCGAAGAGCTGAAATCGTTGGCAGAAGGTCTGAGAAACTTTGAGGGAGTGAAGCGAAAAAGAGCAATAAGTGACCTTGTAAAAAGGCTTGGTGATTCAGATCGCGTAGGAAGTCGAACGATAGTGGGATTCGGAGAGGATGCGGCAGTGCTTAAAATTGACAATGATAATTTCATTTTACTTGCTGTGGACGGTATTTGGGGTAAATTGTTGAGTGCCGACCCCTGGTGGGCGGGTTATTGCTCCGTGCTTGTAAATGTGAATGATATAGCCGCAATGGGAGGCACTCCTCTGGCTATGGTAAATCTGACGTCAACGCAGAAGAAGGATATATGTGCAGAACTGGGAAGAGGAATAGGGGACGGCGTGAAAAAATTCGGTGTGCCGATGGTAGGCGGACATTTACATCCTGACACTGCCTATGATGCACTGGATGTTGGAATAATCGGGACGGTAAAGAGGGATAGTGTCATATTTTCAAACGGTGCGAAACCTGGCGACAAGGTATTAGCAGGGATTGACCTCGATGGTAGAATATACCCGAGCTACAATTTAGCCTGGGACAACACTACAAAAAGGTCACCTGGCGAGATAAAAAAGCAGTTGGATACGATGGTAGAGATAGGAGAGAAAAAGTTAGCAACTGCCGGGAAGGACATAAGCAATCCCGGCACGTTAGGCACGCTTGGAATGTTACTTGAATCGTCAGGTGTAGGAGCAATTGTGGAGCTGGATAAGATACCGAGACCGAACGTGGAAAAAATGCCAATCGGTTTTGAGCATTGGCTGAAGATGTATCCCGGGACAGGATTTGTGCTCACTGTCGAGAACGATGAGAAAGGAGCGGAATGTATCGAAATATTCAGAGATGCCGGGATAGATGCTTCTATTATTGGTGAGATAGACAACAGCAAGAAGTTGGAGATAACAACTGGAGCGGAGACAGCAACGGTATTTGACCTTAACAGGGAGATAATAACAGGAATAAAGCCGCACAGGGATTAGGGGTTAGAGGTTAGATGTTAGCTGATACCACAAACTGCGTAGGAAGAAAAATGCGAAAATAGGAGGGATTTAAATGCAGACGAAGAGTATCCCATACTATCCAAATGTAAAAGAGCAAATTAATGAATATGGAGAAAAAGTTATCAGGGTGGATGGGGACATCCCCGTAGATTTACCCACCATTGAAAATAAGCAGCGTTTTTTATTTATTAGCTGTCTCGTTGCCCGTGTATGATGAGAAACAATTTCGACAAGTTATACGAGAAGATAAGAAAAGGTAAGATTGTGAGAGAAGATGCGATATTTTTAGCGAGTAACCCCTTTTATTTGTTCCACATTGCCGATGAACTGCGTAAGGAGAAGAAAGGCGATGTTGTCACTTACGTGGTGAACAGGAACATAAACTTCACGAATGTTTGTGTAGGCAACTGCAAGTTCTGCGCGTTCAGGGAAGAGAAGGAGCGGGGATATTTGCTGAGCATGGATGCGGTTTTGAGTAAGGTTGAGGAAGCGGTGAATAACGAGGCAACGGAGATATGCATTCAAGGGGGATTGCACCCTGACCTCGCCATAACTGACTATTGTGGAATTATTGAAAGCATAAAGTCGAATTTTGATGTGTATCTACATGCCTTTTCGCCGATGGAGATACACCATGTGGCGAGAAATTCGGGGATGAGCGAAGAGGAAGTGTTGAAAGAATTAAAAAATGCTGGTCTGGGTTCTATTCCTGGAACGGCAGCAGAGATACTGGACGATTCTATAAGAGAGATAATATGCCCTAAGAAGATAAAAACAGAGAAATGGGTGGAGATAATAAAGACTGCACATCGGCTGGGAATTCCATCAACGTCTACAATCATGTATGGGCATATTGAATCGTTGGAGGACAGGATAGACCATATATTTAAGATAAGAGCGATACAAAAGGATACAGGAGGATTCACGGAGTTCGTGCCGCTGAAATTCCTGCGAAAGAACAACGAATTGGGGCGAATGGTGAACAGAGAAGTTTCTTTTTCGGAAAATGCAACCGTTCACGCACTATCAAGGGTTATTCTTCATCCTTATTGTGTGAACGTGCAAGCGTCATGGGTAAAGTTAGGAGTGGCGGATGTGCAGAGGATGCTTCATTTTGGTGTAAACGATTTAGGTGGGACGCTGATGGAAGAGAGCATCTCAAGGTTATCGGGTTCCTTGGCTGGAGAGTATATGAGCCCAGAGGACTTCGAGCAACTGATAAAGGATGCAGGGAGAACGCCGAGAAGGAGAGATACGTTGTATGAGCTATTGTAGTGAAGCGTCTGTATATGCTCAATAAGGAGTGGGGTAAAAATGTTGGGGAATTGGAACGTGTTGGTAATAGGGGATAGGAACATAGAGGGCGAGTTATTAGGGGAATTAGAAGAGGACGGCGAGTTTGAGCGTTCCGGATTTAGAGATGTTTTGATTGGAAGCGTGGAAGATATAGTGGAATTCTTAGAGGATGCAGAGAATAATAAATACGCTCATCTAAACAGGGTTATTCCCATTGATGATGCGTTCTTTGTATCGCCGGAGAACCTGATAGAGATACTGAAAAGGAGAATAGAGCGTTACATAGACGAAATCGAGCCGGGAGATACTTTCGGGTTCCGGGTTGAGAGAAGAGGAATGAAAGAAGATATCTCCAGTCAGGCGGTAGAAAGAGAAGTTGGTGGATATTTTTACGACCTGGTAGAGAAGATACTCGGGAGGAAACCAAAAGTGAACCTTAAGAACCCTGATAAACTAATAGCAATAGAGATAGTTGGGAATAGATGCGGGATTGGTTTTATCACAAAGGAGATGCGCAAGAAGTACGGTGTGATAAAAGTAAAATGAAAAGAGTAATGACCATCGGGGGTTCGGATTGCAGTGGCGGCGCGGGAATACAAGCAGATATAAAAACGTTTTCCGCACTGGGTGTTTATGGCACATCGGTAATCACAGTTATTACAGCTCAAAACTCGTATGGCGTGCAAGCGAAACAAGAAGTGCCTGTTGAGCTCTTGGAGGCGCAGATAGGATCCATTATGAGCGACAAAGGCATTGCTGTGGATTATGCAAAAACGGGTATGCTGTATTCCTCTGCAATGATAGAAGTGGTAGCGAAGCACCTTAAGAAACATAAAATCACTTTTGTGCTGGACCCTGTGATGAAAGCAGGCTCAGGAGGAATTCTGTTGGCAGATAACGCTTTGGGCACGCTTATCGAGCTCCTTCTGCCTATATGCGCGGTTGTAACGCCAAACGTTCCCGAAGCCAGCGTTATTTCCGGCTTGGAGATAAGAAATAAAGAGGATGCAAAGGATGCAGCAGTAAAAATACACAAAATGGGTGCTTCAGCAGTAATCATAAAAGGAGGGCATTTAGAGCATGAAATAGCAGCCGGTAAAGCAACGGATTTGATATACGATGGAGAATTTGAGGAAATAAGCAGCGACTATATAAAACAGAAAAAAGAAGAGATAGTGCACGGAGCAGGGTGTTCATTTTCCGCTGCTCTAACTGCGGAACTCGCGAAAGGTAAAAATTTGCGTGATGCCGCTTTATCAGCAAAAAAGTTTGTATATGATGCAATAGCAGGTGGTGAGGAAGTGTCTAATTTGATTGTAGTGAATCAGGTGCACGGGTTGCGGAAAGATGCTGATAGGTATTTCGTGCTGGAAAATGTAAAGGATGCGGTCAAGATGCTGAAAAACACACCAAATTTCAAGAATCTTATACCTGAGGTTGGAACAAACATAGGTATGGCGATAGAGGGTGCGGAAAGCGAACTCGACGTTGCGGCGGTGGATGGTAGGATAGTCCCTACGAAAGAGGGGATACACGCGATAGGTGTGGATTTTGGTGTAAGTAGTCATGTTGCGAGGATGATATTGGCGATGATGAAGCACGATAAATATAGAAGAAGTGCTATTAACATAAAATATTCAGCGGAAATCATAGAAGCGTGTAAACAAGCAGGGTTACTAATTTCTTCTTTTGAAAGAGAAAAAGAACCGACAGATGTGAAAACAATGGATTGGGGTGTAAGAGAAGCAAGCAAGGATTTTATTCCTGATGTGATTTTTGATCTCGGTGCGGTTGGGAAGGAGCCGATGGTGAGGATATTCGGTAATACCACAGTGGAAGTTGCGGGAAAAGTGAAGAGGATTGTAGGTATTTTTGTGTGATTTGAGAACAGCGGACAATAAACACTTAGCAGGCTGGAACTCTATTGCAATCCATCTAGCTCTATTAAGTGTATAGCTATATTTCAGTTATCTACCGTATATATTCGAAAAATGAAATGAATCGGTACACATTTTTTTAAAAAAATAATCGCTTTTGCTTCTTATTGGTTGGGAAGGTTGATAAAGAGGGCTTGGCCCCTTATTGGGTTTGGCCCCTATTGGTTAGGAGAGTTGGTAAGAGAGTTTCTGCCTCTTACCACGCAAACTCCTTGATTTTCGCTCGCAGCTCTCCATAATCCGAATACGCCTTACACACCACGCCCGCCTTGCCGCTAATGTAAGCGGAAATCAGGTGCTCGTACTTCTTTCTATAGACCGCCAATACCGGAATGCCGAGCTGAATCGCATCGGCAATTTCAGCGCCGACGCCGAGGCTCGGGTTGGTTATCTCCGCGATGACAATATCGGCCTCCTGCAGCCAGCGATAATCGCGATCGTGAATCTCCTTATTCGTGAGCCGTGATTCATTTTCTATAAAGTTCTCGCTGGTTTGATGCCTGCTAATGAGTTCTAAATCCAACGATTCTATTATGTCCAGAATCTTTCGTAATTCCGCCTGCGTCACTCTGCTATAGCCACCGCGCATCGAGCACGAAAAGAACACGCGTTTTGTTCTGGTCATCATAAGAAAAAGATACGCTCCGTAGAACCTAAAAGATATTTCCCAACTCCTTAGAAAAGAGTAAAGTTCATTATGTGCTTTTTTTACAAGCAGTATTATCGTGATCCTTTAATCCTATCCGCAATCGCCCTTATCTCGTTTGATATCTCATTCAAACTCGCTCTTATCCGTATCAAGTCTCTTGCAACACTCCTCTTCTCTTCATCCTCACTCCTTGCAAATTTCGTTGATATTGCATTGATTGAACTCGATTTCTCCTCTATTTTACCCGATGTATCATTCAGCTCCGATGAAATCTGACTCACATCCACTCCCTTACCACCTCCTCTCGAAACATACACATATACGATTGCTGAACCCAGTATCAATCCCAATATTAAACACAAAATGATAATAAGTTCAAGTGGTTGCCGCTCAACCACGACTGGCGCTTTATAATGTTCCGATAACCTAGATGCCCAACCAGGATGACCTTCTTCATAGAGCTCCCGTATATCTTTTTCCAAATCAGTTTCTTCACCAATCTCACCCCTTGCCTCCTCCAAGTTTTTATCCATTTCAATCTTCGCATCTTGAATTCCTTCACTCGTCGAGAAGAACTTCATTGAGGGCTCCAACGGTTGTATAATTCTTTCTAATGTCGCTCCGTCCTTCGCCGTTCCTACTGTTAATTTGACATACACTTCTCGCTTTCCAATTCCCTTTGTTTCTTTGTATGCTTCGAACCCCGGCTCCTCTACGGGTATTATTGGCTTTGGAACCTCTCCTGTTACTAAGATTGTCATGCGCTCATACTCATGCTCCTCCTTTCCCTTCCACACTATCCACTCTGCAGCAGAAAGGATCTCATCACCGAACTTCCATTCTGGGTTCTCCATATTTGTCTCCAGTTTCAACACATATTCATCTGGAATATAGGCCTTCTCGACCTTGTTCACATAAATGGTGAATTCGAGTTTATGACCCTCAAATTGGTCGGTACCCAAAAAATCTATATAGTATGTCTTAGTACCTCCGGTATCTAAATTGATGACATATGATTTATCTGCATCCAGCCTCAATACATCTTGAGCAGATGCAGTCCCTGAAAATAGAAGTCCAAAAGTCAAAACTACGAGTGAAATATAAAATAAACGTCTTATGGTCATTCTTCTTTCCCCCTCATATTCAGTGATAAATCAGGCAGCTCTACACTCTTCATCTTCTCTTTCCTCTCCGCACCAACTTCGGTTTCAGCTTCTGATTCCCCTGATTCTGTTATCTTTTTCAGTTCCTTTAAGGAGGATAACATCATTGCAAGTGGACCACCCATCTCTTTTATCCCCTTTGCCGCCTTCATACTATCTTCCCTTATCTTCGAAATCTCGGACTCCGCCTTCGTTATATGCCTTATCACGCTTGAGGTAGTCTCTTCAGAAGGTATCTTCCCGAGGAAAACCATCGCTTTTTCAATGACCGATTTTATATCGTCACTAAACCTGTTCGACAGGTCTTCAATCCGGTCAAGCAATATCTCCATATTTCTTGAGGAGTCGTTTATCATTCTCAGCATTTTCTCTGCTTTATCTTCAGCGGGTGCCCTTTCCATTCCTTTTAATTTAAATATCAATTCGTCAAGCTCGTTTTTCAAGACTGTAAATCCCCTTCCTGCCTCTTTAGTCCATCTCTTCACCTTTTCCATGCTTTTACTCGCGTTTTCAAGTCCGTGAACCAGCATCGTAAGATTTGCTATTGAGTAGCTCTCCGGGTCCGGGACACGCACGTTTTTTATATCCTCTGCCATATCCAGGCCAGTTAGCAAATCATCGAACATCTTCAAGCACTGTGCAAGCACGACAGGAACGTTGTTCCAGATTGCTTCGGGCTCTATTATCTCGTAATCCTGCCAGTAATTCGTCACCATATCCCTGTTTTTTTCCTCCGCACCCGGTGTGTATGGTATCCCAGTGATCATGGAGAATGGTCTTGGGGTCCCATAGAAAAGAGAGTGGTGTCGCGGCAGTTTAGAGAAATCGCTCGCACTATATGCTTTCTCAAGCCATTCCAATTCACGAAGTCGCGGCGGGAGCCCGGGACCAGGCGCCCATGGTTGAACTCCAATCATAAGCGTGTACATGGCAAAGCTGTGTGCACGTGCTGGTGTATCCAGTTTCAGAACGTCTGCATCCTTTGTGAACCTTTCTGTCACCATGCTCTTAAATGCGCCGCCGCCAAGCCTCGCATCATCAAAATTGTCCGCCCTTGTGCTCAATACCGCGATGAAGTGCCCGAACTTCTCCTCCTCGTTCACCACATTCCCTTGTGCATCTACTGACAGGAATCCGTAATCATGAAGGACATCTATATATTTTGATGTCATGGCATTCCCTATCGAATGCCGGTAGTTTACCATCGGATTGAATATGATGTCGCCCTCATTAATCGGCGAATGCGTCCACCTGAAGAACTCCTCTTCGCGGTCGAGCTTTTTCATAATGTCAAAGAAAGAGAGATTTTTCAGGTCTTCTCTGCCCCTCTTTAAGCCCTTTATCTCCTCTTCCGATAATTCTATCTGATGATAACTCCTTGTGTTCAGCGGCGAAGTTATCTCCCGGAAAAGCTTGTTCTTAAGCGCCTCAAGGCGTTCTAAATTCCGCTCTGCCAGTCTCTTCTCCTCCTCTGTGTCGCTTGCCCTTATCTCGAGGTCGAATACCTCCTCTTTCAAGCCCCCTAATTTCTTCCTCGCTCTGTCCAGTTTCGCCTTTGCATCCGCAGTTGCAGCCACATTCACGTGAGAAAACATTCCCGCAGCCGATTCGTAACTATCTATCTCTCGCTGAACGTCCTTTATCCTGCCCTCGAACCTCTCCAATTCTCCTCTTTGTGACTCTATTTTACCTCTTATATCCGATATTTTTGCCTCTATCTCTACCAATCTTTGTCTTACCCGCGGTATCTCATCCTCGATGTCATAATGCAGAAACAATTCCTCAGTAGGAAATACGCACTCGTAGTAACCAAGGGAATCAAACCTGTTTTCGTAACCCCGTGCTCTGTTCTGAAGGTCATTGAGGTCGAGCCACTTACCCTTCGTCTCCACCGTTCCACCCGGCAGGAAGCCGAGGTCAAGAAGGAACCTTGGTATCGCCCTTTCCAGCTCCTCGTCCCGGTTCTGCCCTTGAAGGTCTCTACCTAAAAGGAAGAACAATTTGAATGGGTTAGAATAATTCTTGTCATCTATTATGACGTCCTCGGTATGCGACATAAGAAAATGAAGTTCTTTCATCGCACCGAGGGCATTACCTGTCGGAAGCACGGATTCCTTGCTCGAAGGCAGAATACCAATTCCAAACATCACCGGCTCGGACCCAAACTGTTTTGATATCCAATCGCGTATGTCTATTGCAACGTCGAGTAGCATACTCGACCCTGTTCCCCCGCCAAATGCGCACACCATCAGGATGAAGAAGTCCTTTCCTCCTGTTCTGTTTCTCAGCTCGGATGCCGCTGCTCCTATTGCACTGAATATCCTCTCTCGATGCACATTATACATTGCCCTGCCATATATTCGATGTTGTCCACATCCCGCACCGGCAGCCGAAAGATACGGGTCAGGAAGCCATCTATTGGTATTTTTCATCAAAATCGTATCCGGTCTGCTTAGTATTATTTTCTTCCTCTCCTCTACTTCGCTGCATGCGCTTGCAGATGCCTGGTCAGTATCTATAATCAAAAACTCCTCGTTCTTCGGCACTTTCCCTGTTTTGAACTTCAGCATCCGCAATATATTATTTACGATGATGCTTCCCTGCCCGCCAATTCCAATTACAATCCTGTTTACCGTATCTTCTCCCTTCTCCATCCCTCAATACCATACCCCCTTAATTGCTTAATATGTTTATACCTCCTTCTCTTTCGATTCGTAATCTTCTACCCTTTTTTTAATGCTGCTCATCTCATCGTCGAAATGCTCTATTTCCATCCCGCTCCCTCTTATATCGCTTTCAATCCCCGCAACCGCGCTATCTATGCCTTTTGCTGCTGAAGCAAGCCTTCTTGCTTCTTTCTCTCCCTTGAACCATACTGCGACGCTAAATAATCCTAATATGACGCCCACTGCCAGTGTAACATATATCACGACATTTTGAGCAGACTCAGAAGAAGGAAGAATCTCCCGGTATTCATTTAACACAAAGGAGATAACGGCGAATATTACACCGATGACAGGCATAAGAAGCAGCATCTTGTCCACTTTTAACTTTGTCAGCATCACCACTACTTCTATGATTAGCAATATGGCAACAATCAATAGTCCTATACTCGAAGGTTCCATATTCATACCTCTTTCCTCTTAAATATTTATTTCTATTAGTTATTTAATTAAGTTTCTGAGTATTTAAATAATAAGTTATGCTTCTCAAAATATAAAATGTCAGTATTTGTTTAGCTCTTTTTGTAACCACAAGATTACACTGATTTTCACGAGAAAAACATAGGGACAAGGTATGAGGAATTAAGGATAAGCTATTAGCTAATCCCCTTGTGTCTATCACCCGGCACTTCTTCCATTCTCTTTGCCACCACGCTGATATCTCGAGCAGCAATACCGCTCTCAACGAAATGGAAAATCAAAGCGGTTTTCCACATTCACCACAAAACTTATCTTCTCTGCGAACTTCGGCACCGCAATAAGGACATTTCAAGTCTCTTGCCGGTATTTTGTTATTACCTAAGCCAGAAACAACCCTTCCTGCTTTCTTCTCTCCCCTAAACCACACGGCGACAACACTAAATAATCCAAATATGACTCCCACCGCCAATATAACATATATCACGGCAGAAGAAGCCGAACCTGATAAAGAAGAAAGAATCTTATCCCTGTATTCATTCACCGCAAAGGAGATAACGGCAAATATTACACCGATGATGGGCATAAGAAGAAGCATTTTGTCCACTCTTAACTTTGTCAACATCACCACTACCTCTATGATTAGCAATATAGAAACAATCAGTATTCCTATACTCAGGGGTTCCGGCATTTTTCACTTCCTATTAACTTGTTTTGTAAACATAAATAACATCGATGACAATAGCTGTAATGACCAAAAAGGTAAACTCTAAAAAGGTTATAACAGTGCAATCGTATAAATCGCTGGTCATTTCAGACCAACACATATAAGGCATACCCAAAAGCCAAGTTAAAATCGGAAAGGCATAAAACCAAGTCAAAATCGGAAATGAAATCCATGCAAGCCCATATTTTATTTTTTTTGTTCTTTCTTTGTACATCAGATAGATAGTTGCTGGGAGACCGAACATCATCAAATATTGTAGTGCATATATACCGGCGACTCCTGCCGTTGTTCTGTTAATACAATCCATCCAAGAAATGAATACGAGCACCAAAGAGGCAATCATACTTCCCCATTTCCATACTGGTGCAAATTCAATTTCACGTCGAAGAGGTTTTCCACACTCTCCACAAAACTTATCCTCTTCGCGAACTTCGGCACCACAGTTAGGACATTTCATTTCTTGCTCAATGGATTAGTCAAAGTTTCCGAGTACTTAAATAAGTGGTGGTCTCCAAATAAAGCACTGTCTCTCTTTTAAAACCGTTGTTGTTTCCTTAGCTTTTCTTTCTCTATATTTTTCTACCTGCTTGATTAGATATTTCACTACCACGCCTGCGGTATAGGATGCGAGTAATTCCACGATAGGCATTTTTCCCTCTTTTATCTTGTTTTTTTCAACGTAAGATAAACAGTCACTGGTAAAACGAAAATTAGCAAAATTACTATTATCTCCGTAACTCCTATAAATCCATAACCTTTGGAACGTGTAGATCATTTCCACACTCCCCGCAAAATTTATCTTCTTTGCGAACTTCGGCACCGCAGTTAGGACATTTCATGTTTATCGCTGGGGTGATGAAAATTAGCCATATTTGGGCAATTTTTATATCATAAAATCACACCGTTTTTGTTCCTTTTTTGCCCGCCTGTTTAAGGGTATTATCCTTCTGCAATAGATAATTTGCAACGATGAAAATCTATTTATATGTTCTGCAAATCCAAATAATAAAAACTGATAAACAATGAAAAGTGAGGAAAAAAATGGAAGAAGTACAAAAGGGCAAGGGCTACAAAAGCCCACCGAGAAAGCTGGTCAAGTTTTTTGAGAAGAGCCGTGATCGATGGAAAGCCAAATGCCGCGAAGCCAAAATAGAGGTCAAACGACTCAAGAACAGAATTTGGTTTTTGGAAAAGAGTAAAGAGCGCTGGAAGAGCCGAGTGAAAGAACTTGAGGCAGAACTTGCCATGGTGAAAGCAAAGGAACGAGAAAAAGAAGAAAAATTGGAGGAATTAAAAAAAAGACCGCTGAGGAATCAATGGTTTCAGGAAGCCCTGAAGCGTTTAATCTCGTTCTTTTCCATCACCAGTACTCCATCGGTCACATCACGTTGTTTGTGTCATTGGTGTTATCAGCATCAGCAAGTTTTCGGTGTGCAAGCCGTGCCATTGAGACGGTCATGCTGTCTTTAGAACTTCCGCTATCTTCGCCCTCATGGTTCTCCGGTCGTCTCTGGTTGTTTCGGCTGGGATATTTCAAACTCACGAGACCGAAAGAGCATGCAGACGATTGGGTGTGGATTGTTGATCATACCATCCAACTCGGTGCTGAGAAGTGTTTGGTAATTCTCGGTATTCGCCTTTGTAATTTACCTGCTCCTGGGAGCTGTCTTAGCCAAGAAGATGTCGAACCTATTGCTCTGTTTCCTGTGCGACAATCGAGCGGGGATGTTGTCTTCCAACAGCTCGGGGATACAATTTCGAAGACAGGGGTACCAAGGGAAATTATAGGTGATAAGGGCTCCGATCTGAAGTCTGGGGTCGAGAAGTTCTGCCAAGAGCATCCCGAGACCTGCTACATATACGACATCAAACATAAGACTGCTGCTGTGTTGAAGCATGAACTCCAGAAGGACGAAGCATGGCAGGAGTTTAGCCAATTAGCTGCGCAAACAAGGAGAAAGGTTCAGCAAACGTCCTTAGCCGCTCTGGCGCCTCCAAACCAGAGGACAAAGGCACGGTATATGAATGTGGACATCCTGATCCAATGGGGAGAAAACATGCTCACTTTTTTCGATGAACAGCAGACTAATGCAAGCAGCGAGTTCAACTCGGAACAACTCGAAAAGAAACTAGGATGGGTAACAAGGTTCCGTGAGCAGCTTGAGGAATGAGAGGAGCTTATTCAGATCATAACAACAACGGAAAGCTTTGTGAGAAAGCAGGGGCTGTATCAAGATTCTTATCTTGAGCTGCAGGAACTTCTGACTATTCTTGGTCACACAGGCACAATCTAAAAATATAGTGAATTATCACCGCGGAGAGCGCCGAGTACACAGAGTTTTAAGACTGTTCAACCATTGTTTGGATTTTCTGATGCCTTTGCGTTCTCCGTGTGCTCTGCGGTGAAATTTAAGGATTTAGCAATTTCACTAGAAAATTCGACCGTGCCGTCACACAGAGCGAACGAAAAAGGTTCGTGCACAGCTTCTTGCTTTTGTTGCAGAGGAATCGTTGAAGGCCAAACCGAACGAACGCCTTTTGGGAAGTAGCGAAGTGATTGAATCAGTCTTTGGGAAATTGAAACGCATGGAACAGGATCAGGCAAAGAGCGGTTTCACTGGGCTTTTGCTGAGTGTTTCAGCAATGGTTTCCACAACGACAGAAGATGTCGTTCAAAAAGCTATAGAAACAGTTCCAACGAAAAGAGTTCTTGCATGGTGCAAGGAAAACATTGGGCAATCTGTTCAAGCAAAGAGAAAAGAAGCCTTTGTATCTCACGATAAAACGGAACAAAAACGGGATTAATTCAGTGTGGTGTTATGAACCTCTTTTTCATCACCCCAGTTTATCGCCACTTTATTATCCGCCTTTAACTTTAACAACATCACCATTATTCCTATGATCAGCAATATAGCAACAATCAGTATTTCTATACTCAGGGGTTTTTGTATCATTTTTCACTTCCTGTATCATGTTTTATAAACATAAATAATATCGATAGCGATGGCGGGAATAGCAAAAAGGAGAAATGGCACGAAAATATCTTCTGGGCCATAATTCGAAGCAAGACTAAAAAGCCCAAAAAGCAATGTCAGAAACGGAAATAAAATCCATGCGAGCCCATATTTTATTTTTTCTGTTCTTTCTTTGTACATGAGATAAATAGTTGCTGGGTAACCAAAAATTAGCGAAATTAGTAATAGCTCCTCATCGTATGACTGATCCATACAAAGCATCCAAAAAATAAATAAGAGCAGTAAAGAAGCAATCATACTTTCCCATTTCCATTTTGCTTCGTAAACATAAATAGCATCGATGACAATGGCGGGAATGACTAAAATACTGAAAAGCACAGAAACGGTTCGATCATAATTTGAGAAAAAAAGCATTATCAGAATCGGAAATAAAATCCATGCTAGTCCATATTTTATTTTTACAGTTCTTTCCCTGTACATGAGATATATAGTTGCTGGAAAACCAAGCAAGCCCGAAATTATTAATACTGGCTCACCGTAATTTTGATACCTGAATCCTGGATCCCAGCAAATAATGTAAAACATAAATACGAGCACCAAAGAAGCAATCATACTTCCCCATTTCCATATTGGTGCAATTTCTATTTCACGCCGAAGTGGTTTTCCACATTCTCCACAAAATTTATCCTCCGCGCGGACTTCGGCGCCACAGTTAGGGCAGTTCATGTTTTAACCTAATGTGTTAACCTAAGTTTCTGAAGTATTTAAATTTAAATACGACAGATAATCCCCATGCACCTTCTTCAGATATTTCGCCAGCCATAATACCACGCAATAGAATACCACCAGCAGGATATATCTTATATCACGGAAAAGGAAATCTAGAGACACATAAGTTTCTGTTTCAACCGCTAATCTAAACCACCTCATCCCATAGTAAGCGATAACATAAGTGTTTATAGCTGCCAGACAAACGGCAATCCATTGGTAAACCTTGTTCAATTCTAACCAGCCTCTCAGTCTCTTGAACATGAGAAATATATAAGCAAAGAGAGCCCAGCCCATTACGAAAAGAGCTATGCCCGAACATATACTCTCCCAAAGAGCAATTCTAAGGTCCATACTTATGAGTGCCCGCCATAGAATTGCTATCACAAGAATTGCAATTAATGTTCGCTTGTCTGGTGCAATTTCAATTTCACGTTGAAGAGGTTTTCCACATTCTCCACAAAACGTATCTTCTTTGTGAACTTCGGCGCCACAGTTAGGACATTTCATATTTCTCGTCACTATATTATCTACGAGTATTTTAAATAAGTTGATGTTGTCGATCGAAAGGTAATATTCCTATAAAGTCCAAATTTTAGGTATTAAGTTCCAAATTGGCACCACATCGTGTGCAATGTTTCAATCTATCTGTATTTGGATACCCACAATTGGGACAGTATTTTTTAACTTGTAATTTTTTTTCTTCTTTTATTTTTTCCACCTTAACTTCCCGCTCTTTTTCCTTTAATTTTTCTTCTGCCTTTTTGATACTTTCCTTTGCCGTTTGGTTTTCCAAATCCTGATCTAAAACGTTCCTCCATTCATCAATCGCCTCACTATACTTCCCTTCGTTATACAGTTGCTGAGCGGATATGTTTAACTTATCTATTTTTCTCTCCTTTTCCTGTAATATCTTCAAATTCTGCTCAGTTTCTTCGATTCTCTCAAATAATTTGGCACCACACTTCGTGCAATATTTTAATCCACGCTCGTTTGGATACTCGCATTCAGGACAGTATTTTTTTACTTTCCGCTCTATACCCTTTAATTTTTCTTCTGCCTCCCCTAGACGAGCAGCCGCGTCTCGATACTGGCTGTCGAGGGCCACCAACTCCCGGAAGGCGGCAATGGCCGCTTTCCATTCCTGTGCCTTGGCCGCGCGTGTCCCTTCGTCATAGAGTTGCTTTAATTCTTCCAAAATCCTTTCAGCTTCTTTTTTCCCCTCAATTGCTTTGCGATTATAAGGACCTAAATTCAAAACTTCTCGCCATTTCGCAATTGCCTCTGTGTACTTCTTCTCTTCAAATAGTTTTTGAGCTTGCGAACTTAGTTCGTTGATTTTTTCTTGCGCTTTTTCCTTTAATTTTCCTTCTGTCTCTTTGATACCTCCTTTTGCCGTTTGATTTTCTGGATCCAAATTGAGAACCTCATTCCACTTATCAATTGCCTCACGGTATTTTCCTTCATTGTGTAGCTGCTGAGCAGCGATATTCAATTCGTTAATTTCTTTCAAAATCCGCTTAGCTTCTTCGATTCCCCCAATTGCTTTGCGATTCTTTGGTTCTAACTCCAAAACTTCTTCCCATTTCGCAATTGCCGCTGCATATCTCTTCTCTTCAAACAATTTTTGGGCTTGTGAACTTATTTCGTTGATTTTTTCCTCAACTCCTGATGGACGAGGTTCCGATTCCTTAATAACTTCAACAGTATCAATATATGTTTGAATAGCTATTTTATTTTTCAGAAGCTTTTCTAAGTATGATTTAAGCTCCTTTTCAGCATCTGTTAAAGTTGATGGATCTTTATAATCTTTCGAGAGAATAACCATTGCCTCATCAAATAAATCAACTGGAAGCCCATCTTTATGCTTTTCAATGAGTTTTTCTCTTTTTCCTTTATATTCTCTTTCTTTTATTTTCTTTGGGTTCTTCCCAATAATTATCTCACCTTCACATTCACCAGATTTTTTTGGATGCTGGGGGTATTTTTCTTCCCTAATTTTTCGGTGAGCATAATTGTACAATTCATCAATACTGATTAGGCCATTTCTATCAGTATCAGCATCACCAGTCTTTAAACCGTCCCACAAATAATAGGTAAAGACTCCGTGTTTCAACGCTTCATCTTCCTTTGAGACCTCAAACTCCTTAGATGCAGAAAGTACAATCGTCCCCTCACCAGAGGACTCTAAAGACTTTTCAAGTTCATCCCCTTTTATATGCGCTGCCCCACTAAAACAACTATCAATTATTATTACAATTTTTTTGCATCTTGACTCTTCTATACCTTGTTTAATAAAATCAAACTGTAATGAGGTGGAACGAAGATAGTCAAGTTTTGTATTTTTAAATAACAATCGTAATTTCCCCTTCATATCCAACTTTCCATGACCTGAAAAATAGAGGAGGATAAAATCATCAGGTTCTGCATCGTTTAATATTTTCTCTATTTTTTCGGCTGCCTCTGTATAGGATTTGTCTATTACTTCAATAACTTCATCAAATCCACATAAATCAGGTTCTAAGAGAACATCTTTTATTGCTCTTGCATCATCTTCTGCAAATTCTAAGTTCTTGATTCCTGGTTCGGTATAATTATTTGTTCCTATGACCAATCCAATTTTTCTTTCCGGCATAAGTAAGTACAATTTACTCTTGAATTGTGTTTTTTCTATGGTGTTCTTCCATTAACGTTAAAGCTTCAGATTTTGATAACCCCGATAATTCAATTATGCTGCCATCTGGATATTTTAGTGTAATTTTGGTATGGGGTCTATTTTCCAGCCAAATTTTTATTATATCAAATATTATGTCAAATGCTTTAGTAGTTATACCAGTAGCCACAAGGGTGCTAAATATCGTAATTAATTCGGCTTTCTCTCCCTCTGCGCTTTCATAACTTAGCGGTTGTATTAAGCCGGAAGGTAACTCTTTTAGAATCTTATTATAAAGAAAATTGCACTGCTTTTGCCAATAATCCGCCCTCTCTTCGATTTCTTCTGACTCCAATGTAATATTAAAATCCTTCCCCTCAGCAATTTGCTGTTTTTTCCCTTTATCCATTTGCGCCCCCTCTCCAAAATTATATATATTATTTTGCTTTTATTTATTTACCTTAATCTCTCGTACTGGTGCAACTTCGATTTCACGTCAAAGCGGTTTTCCACATTCCCCACAAAATTTATCTTCTTCGCGAACTTCGGCACCACAGTAAGGGCAGTTCATTTTAGCTAGTTTTTTCTCTTTTAACTCCGCAATTCCCTTTTCTATCTCAGGAATTTTATCCGGGCTTTTTAATTTTGACTTTATTGCTTTAACTTTGTATTCAAATCCTTCCGTATCTAACGAATCGAGTTCTTTTTCAAGCCTCTTCAGGGTTTCAATTTTCTTTTCAAATTCGTTAAACATTTTCCTTATCGATTCCAAATCATTTTTTCTCATTTTTTCCCTTCTAACACTTCCTTAAGCTCGGATACATCATACCCCTCTTTTTCCCATTCTTCCATCTTTGCACGGTATTCCTCAATTTTTTGTGCGTAGTCTTCAGGTTTTGGTGGTTTCTGCTGTTTTGGTCCTCCAGATGGAGGTTTTCCTATTCGATAAATAATGTAAATTAGGGGTAGTCCAATCGCTAAGCTGAAAACGAGAAAGATAATCAGAAAGAATGAAAAATCTGGTCCCGGTGTTGGTGTTGGTGCTGGCCATGGTGCTGTTGGTGTTGGTGCTGGTGTTGCCCTCTCCCAGTTGTAGTCAGCCAAGTGAACCATAATCGTATGGTCACTTCGATATACATAATCCAAAATAGCTTCAAAATGAAAAATTCCCCCATCATCAAGGCTAAACCACTTACCACTGCGTACAGTCGTCTCATCGACCGCTCTTCCATCTTCATATAATACAAACTCAGCTTCTCCTGTATCTACATCGGCTGTTTCGACCTTAATCGAATATCCCCCCTCGAACTCATGAATATCTCCTATTTCCATCTCTTCTAACGCAGCCGCTTCAAAACATAACCCCACATACAGCGTTAACAATAAAAAAATGCTTATTGTTCGACGCACATTTTTGTTAAACATGTTCATCACGTGTGTCTCCTGTTTTTAGAACTGCTTCCCTGACCACCACCCTATACCACTGGTGTGTATCATATATAGAACTTCTATTCATATATTATTTTGCTTTTATTTACCTTAACCTCTCATGCTGGTGCAACTTCAATTTCACGTCAAAGCGGTTTTCCACATTCTCCACAAAATTTATCTTCTTCGCGAACTTCGGCACCACAGTAAGGGCAGTTCATTTTAGCTAGTTTTTTCTCTTTTAACTCCGCAATTCCTCTTTCTATCTCAGGAATTTTATCTGGGTTAGTTAACAAGGACTTTATTACTTCAACTTCGTTTTCAAAGCCTTTCGTATCTAATGAATCAAGTTCGTTTTCGAGCCTTTTCAGGGTTTCAATTTTCTTTTCATATTCGTTAACAGCGATTTCCTCTTTTAACTCCAAAAATCCTTTTTTTATCTCAGGAATTTTATCTGGGCTCTTTAATTTTGACTTTATTTCTTTAACTTTGTATTCAAATCCTTCCGTATTTAATGAATCAAGTTCGTTTTCGAGCCTCCTCAGGTTTTCAATCTTCTTTTCAAATTCGTTAAACTTCTTACTTATCAATTCTAAATCATTTTTCATCTTCTAACACCTCCTTAAGCTCGGATACATCATACCCCTCTTTTTCCCACTCATGCATCTTTGTCTTATATCTCTCTATTTTTTTGCGACCCATCCTGTGTTTCAAACGAATGCTTATGAATATACTGAAAATAAGCACAATCATAACAGCACTGATAATGAAGATCGAATATAGTTTTTCTTCTGGTGGAATTGTTGGCGTTGGTGTTATTGATGGTGTGGGTGTTATTGCTTTATTTGTTGATGAAAATTCCATGCTCGGCTCTAATCTTTGTATTATTGTTTCTAATGTCTTCCCATCCTTTGTCGTTCCAACAGTTAGTGTAACGTATACTTCCCCGTTTCCAATTCCCTTTGGAACTTCTCCTGTTACTAGGATCGTCATACGCTCATACTCATGCTCCTCCTTTCCCTTCCACACTATCCACTCAGCAGCAGAACGGATCTCATCACCGAACTTCCATTCAGGATTCTCCATATTTGTCTCCAGTTTCAACACATATTCATCTGGGATGTAGGCCTTCTCGACCTTGTGCACATAAATGATGAATTCGAGTTTATGACCCTCAAATTGGTCAGTACCCAAAAAATCTATATAATATGTCTTAGTACCTCCGGTATCTAAATTGGCGACATATGATTTATCGGCATCCAGCCTCAATACATCTTGAGCAGATGCAATCCCTGAAAATAGAAGTCCTAAAGTTAAAACTACGAGTGAAACATAAAATAAATGTCTCATTCTGCTTCCCCCCTATAGTGCTCCAACTCATTTTCTCTCATTTTTTACCTTCTAACACCTCCTTTAGCTCGGATACATCATACCCCTCTTTTTCCCATTCTTCCATCTTTGCACGGTATTCCTTAATTTTTTGTGCGTAGTCTTCAGGTTCTGGTGGTTTCTGCTGTTTTGGTCCTCCAGATGGAGGTTTTCCTTTTCGATAAATAAAGTAAATTAGGGGTAGTCCAATCGCTAAGCTGAAAACGAGAAAGATAATCAAATAGAATGAAAAATCTGGTCCCGGATAGGGTGTTGGTGTTGCACTTGGCGAAGGCAAAGGTGGCGGTGCAATTCCCATGATTCTGTCATAGAAGCTTGTATCGTAAAGGTCTTCCTCTGTCAGCAGTTTATTGGTGAGTTCCATTTCATAGTTCACCCTTGCATACTCGAGACCCGAACTTATCTGAGGATACGGGTCATGAACCCACTCCATATCTGTCCTCGTAAAGGACTTTTTTGTCTTTTCAAGGTCAAACCCGGTCTTTTTTGCAAATACCTCTGCAGCCTCATCTGGATGTTCTTTTATGTATTCTGTTGCATTTATGTGTATCCTGATTATTTGCTCAACAAGTTCTGGATGTTCTCTGATTAACTCTCCGCTTACCAATAGGCAACAGCACGCATGGTCTGGCCACATTTTTCCTGATTGAACGACTTTTTTACCCGCACCCTCCTCTTCTATTATAGTCGGGGAAGGAGCCGGAAGGAAGACGCCATCCACAGCCCTCGCTTCTATCGCCGATATTGCCTCACCAGATAACATTTCCCTGATGTCAACATCCTTATCAGGGTCTAAGCCGTTATCAAGCAGCCATTCATTGAGTATTGTGTACTGAATCGAACCCGCTGGGGAAGTGGCTATTTTCAATCCCTTCAAGTCCTCGGGAGAAGTGTAGTTTGCTGCGAGTTCAGGTAAAAGAACGAGGTCAGAACCTTTATTCTGCACTCCCGCAACGATTTTTGCATCTAATCCCTTATCTATGACAGTAATAGGCGGAGATGTGCCCACGTATGCGATATCAAGTTCCCCGGCCATCATCGCCGACATCTCCGGCGGTCCAGACTCGAATTCAACATCCTTTACTTTCTCCACGCCAAATCTCTTCAACTCTTCCGCCCACCAGCCTTTTTCCATCGCAATCATTTCGGCAATTTGGTGCGTGCTGGGTTGATAACCTATGTGCAACTCTTTTATTTCCCTCGCTTCGCATACCTGCACTGGCATAGCATTTAAAATACACACTATTGCTAATATCACTCCCAGAGCAATCAGAATTTCTACCGATTTGGCTTCTTCCATGTACTCTATACTCTACCGTGGGCAGAGCCCCTTAATATGTGCTTGTATTTATATTATTTTCCTTTTATATCCGTCAACCTCTCAGAATCATACATCAACCTCGAATGAGCACCCGCTGCTAAAAGCCTGTATCTATGAACAAATCCTTTTATATCAGAGGCAGGCATTGACTTGAGTTCCTCAATCTCGCTCATCTTATCTCTTGTCCAATATTCCACAGGATATACTTCCGTCGTCGGACTCTGCTTCAGTATTTCCCCCTCTATCTCAAATATCTCGTTATAAATCGCCTCCAGAGTGGACTTGGATTTTCTTATGAGCGCATCACCAAACCCCCGCAGCTTTTGCATCTGTGAAGGCAACATGCACGCTTCGATGCCTTTCCCTATCTCTTCCACCTCTTTCTTATTCTCTTCTGTTTCCAAATCCGAAATTTCAACTACTACATCTGTCAGCTCAAGTGCGTGGGCTTTATACCTTTCAAATGCATCCTTCAACACCCCAATCAATCTTTCAATCACGCTTTTCAATACTTTTAATGCGTTTTCGTAGTTTCCATGCTCTGTGCTACGCTCGGCAATTTTTATATCGGTTCTGATTCTGGCTGTATCTGCTTTTGCACTCTCTCTGCCCTCCACTTCTAAACCGTGTGCATCTCGCAAACAGATTCTCAGCGCTTCTTCCAGGATTGAAGCCACTCCATTCATAAACATAGATAGCTCAAGTGAATCCATTTCTATATTCTCGCCCTTTCTTATCTTTGATTCTATCCCCTCTATCTTGCTCCGTATATTCTCATACCCTGCGTTCTCAAGCTCTCTTACCTCTTCCAAATAATCTCTGCATTTGTCCATCATTCGAGAATAAAGGACGACCTCATGCCTGTCTTTTATGCCCTCGAACATCTTAATCACCCATTCAACATCTGCAAAAACTACTTTCCTGACCTCCGCTCTGTCTATTCTTGTCTTCCCGTTTACCTTGCATCCCAGCTCAAATAAACCCTCTTTTACCTTCCTCAACTCCTCCCTGAACTCCTTCGTACTTATCCCGTATTTATCTTCAAAATCGTATAAAATACGCATTTGTTCTGCATACCGATTTGCAATTCCCAGAATGTCCCTCTCCATCACCCTCTCCTTTATACTTCTCTTTCTTACCGTAACGAGGTATCGAACTAAGAACGACACACCTATTGCTGCCGGGATAAAAATGAGTATAATAGTTATTGCAAGGTCTGAGCCGGTATTGAAAAGTATGAAGATGCCGAGAGCGATTAATGCCAAGAGAGCAAGTGGAACCCCTATCCTATACCCCTTCATACGCAAGCCCCCTTATCTCCCGCAGTCTTTCCAATTGCTCGAACTTATAGGTGAACAAATTGGTTATCGCCACTATGTTTCGCCTCGTAGTGGACACCGCCAGATGGCACTCTTTTGAATACGAGAGCATGAATTCCTCTATCAGTTCCCTATCCACATTCTTGCTTCTAATATAATATTCCGGGACTCGAAGAAAGGAGATGCTCTTTTCACCGCCTATCGGTGCATCAGAAACGCTGAGCTTATCCAGTGAAACATGAAGAAGTGTTCCGAGGTCAAGAGGTTTGTGCCTCAGAAAAGGGAAGATATACCCCCATAATCCCTTCGTAAGCTCTGAAGCCCTCGATAATGCCACATATCCAGGCTCACTCTCGAAGGATAAAGCTTTTATGACTTCACCCATAGGCATAGACAATTGCATCTCTTCGGATAACAAACCTGGTCGTGATGTCCCATTAAGAATGTCTGCGATACAAGATGCGATATACCTGTTATACTGGGGATAATAATCTTCAAAATTAGGAAGGTGTGCTATCCTCTGGTTATCAACGATTATAAATGAGTTCACATGCTCTGTTAGCTTTTCCATCGAATAATATGCGTTTATTAGCTCTTCTCTTTTTTCCCGCCTGTTCGCAGGTAAAACGCCAACAAGAAATATTTTTATGTTTAGCCCTGCCAGCGTTTCTGCTATATGAAGCGTTATATTGTTATCTCCGAGTCCTGAGAATAAAAAAGCGAGTTCGATGCCTTTTTCTTCCTTTAGAGTCCCCTCTATTTTATCATTTTTACCGCTCTCTTTTCCCGGCTCGGGCATGAACACGATTGGCTTGGCTCTTCTCACCTCTTTATACTCCAGTAAAGCATTGAGAATTGCTCCCCCTGCGTTTCCTATTCCGATGAATAGGTGTGCCATATTATTAAAAAATTTATGGCGCATACCATAAATATTTCCAGCAGTTAGAGAATATTTCCAAATTCTATTATTTTTAATTCCTGTATGCTATATATTTATTTTGATGAAAAAGCGAAATCTGGTTACATTGATGATATTAATGCTAACCGTGATTATACTCAGCACCCTCTCTTTCTCCACACCCGCGGCGGGGTCAGATGAGCTGAAAAGGGAGTTACTTGAAGACATAATATCAGCAGATAAGCCCGAATTATTTGACGATTATGGTGAGTTATATCTTGCAAAGGCGAAGACACAAGCGGTGATACAGGGTATGGAAGGTTGGGTGGTAACCTCAAGTACCGAGGAGTGGGTGGATATTTTCCTCGGAATTATTGATGATTTTGAACAAATGACGGATTTAAGCAAAAGTTCTGTCCCTTTCGACCACATGGAAGCGATTGAAATCGCAGGTAGAATAAATACATCCATAAATACGCTCAGCCGATACGACATAGCAGAAGAAAATGGAATACCAATGTTCGCGGAGTTTGCGCTTAAGCGATTTTACAGGAGCGAGGGGAAATTCTTTGAGGATATTTCAAGGAACGAGAAGGAGACAAAGGTGAAGATTGAATATGAGAAGATAAGTTCATTTTCATATAAAAAAGGTGGCATAGATACGCTAAGAGATGCGAGCAGGATGGAGTTCGAGTCGAGGAGAGACGAATGGGTGTATAAAAGGGATATGGAAAGGGCATCGGAATACATAAATGCATCATGGTTACACCTTGATAATGCAAAAAATCCTTCTTCTGGATTCTTTGGCGCTGCTTTTATGGAGATAATAAAAGCGGGGGATTCGTTTGAGAAAGCGGAGAAAATATACGAGAAACATCACGATGTGGAATTAGAGAGTGTGAAAAGGAGTGGACTTGAATCAGGGATAAGAATTACTTATCTCAGGTTGATGCGAGATATGCTTGGGGTCATTGCAATTTATCTTCTTATCCTTTCCTTTTTTACCGTTATAATATGGAAGGATTTCAAAAGGTGGGGTGAGGAATTGGATGATACGAAGTTGGGGGAAGAGCTTATTGTTTAAGATTACAATTGGAGCCGTTGTACTCCTCACTATTTTGATTTGTATGCACATGGCAAGTGCGTTTGAAACACCAGAAATACATGTGAGCCCACCTTCGTCTGTGAGCTTCTCATTCGGTCCATCAACGCAAGACACCGAGAGCTCATCATTTAGAATTTATAATAAAGCGTCAGATTGGAATGCCACATTGACGGGAAATATAGAAGGATATGATGGCAAGGGCATACATATCGAACCAGAGCCTTCATCTTTTAGCATCCCTGGTGGAGGGGACCATTACGCTAATATAAATTTAAAAATTACAGTATATGAAAAAGACCCCAAAAAGAACGAAGGAAATCATCAATGCAAGATCACTATAAATTCAAATGCGGGAGGGAAAGAAGTCCGCGTCAATGTAGCAATAAAATATAATGCAAAGATTGAAGTATCTCCTTCTTCAGAGGAAATAGATTTTGGAAGGGTTCATCGAACCGATAACCCTTCAGAAAAGGTTACGATCAACGAGGTATATGGATATAAAACTGTAGATATTGGGTCAAGAATAAGTGGAAATAGTTGGCTTACCGCAACTTTAACCAGCCATAGAGTCAAAAAAGGCTCACCTGTTACCATCACATTTCAACTTAATCCCGGACAACATCCAGATCACAACCGATATTCATGGACTTTTTCCCTGTCAACAACCACAAAAAATACCGAAATAAGCCCAACTTCGTTATATATCGAAGCATACATATTGATGCCACCGAAGCTTGGCAGACTATACGATAAAGATTTGGAAATAAAATTCGATAAGCCAAAAGGCACAGTTTCGAAATATGATAGATATATTGATGTGCGAGTGAAAAATGAAGGCGATGAGACAATGTATCTTAGCAGCCGCGTTTCTGAATCACCCGGTGGTGGAATCATTCTCCGAATAGATCATTCTCCCCCTAAAGTTTCCGGAAAGAGCAGTGAAAACATTAGACTTCATATTGTTGCACCATACGACGCTCCTGAGAGAACATATCTTGGAAAACTGGCTATAAAGGCAACTGATAAAGATAAAAAAGAGGTTGGACATGGCGATGTGGACATAACAATAAAGATAATATGGCCGGTTGATTTCGTCATTTCTTCTACTTCTATTTATTTTACGCAGCCTCCACCTTCTATTGATTTCGGCTCCATAGAGCTGAAAGAGCGGGGATATGAAAAGAAAAGCGTGAACCTAACATTAACAGAGTTCTACCTTTACAAACCGG